>OGZT01000198.1_pt1 | contig 48895 bp, 51 predicted proteins | sample 1576891 | NCBI WGS metagenome assembly OGZT01 (sample SAMEA3541521, study PRJEB24748) | human gut metagenome | biome: human gut; feature: human-associated habitat; material: faeces | place: China | collected 2012 | reverse complement strand
ACTTACTTCATTAATTACACAAACCTTTCTAATTTCCAAATTTCTAAAATTCAATTCAACTTTTTAATTCACTTTTTTTTATTAATTTTCAAATAAAGAGATATAGCTTATCTCGTTATCATTATATTCAGCAAAGATTATAAAATCATTATCAAAATATTCCAGCTCTTTTCTTATTTTTAAAGATTGCAGAGACTTCAAAAATTGGGGATTTAAAGTAAGATAGTTAAACTTTAAATTTGCTAATATCTTAAATAGATCAGAGTGCAGCTGAGCTAAAGAAGTATATTTTTTCTCAATATTCTCTATACATTTAAATGTTTCAGAAAATTTTGTTATTTTATTTTTAAATCTATTTTCTGCATAATTCAGATCAATAGCTTCTTCAAAGAAGACTTTAAAACCATTTTTAGGGTAATGAGCTATACTGTAATTTACATTTTTTATAATATAGTCATAACTTTTATCATCAAGAGACTTGAAGACTTTTGTCCAAAGGTCTTTTTTTATGTCCGAAATTGAAATTGCCCCTTCTATCTTTTCAATAATGCCATTAGCAAGAGTTGCTTTTTCCTGCTCGTTGATATCCTTTATTTCAAGAAGTAATCCAATAATTTTTGAGTTAGAAGAATCTCTATTCTTAATTTTTGTATATTCAAGATTTTTTTTAGTTACTTTGGATATTTCTTGAAATGCTGGTTTTAATATCATTTTTTCAAAATCAAAAAATCTATCATATGAATCTTCCAATCCCAGTAAATTTTTTAATTTCTGTATGGAAATCTCAATGGATTTATTCATGGAAATATTAAATTTAAGAAAGTTATATAGTGCAATTGCATAATCGTTCTGGAAAAAAAGAAGTATGTCAAAATCATTTTTTTGAAAGTAAGAATTTTTTTGAAAAATTGATCTGAACTCTTCTGTAAAAATTACCTTGATATAATTTTTTTCTATATGGTATGAAGATATAATAGAAAAAGCTCCCTTTTTTTCGATTAGTTCCAACTTAAAAACAGTATAGATAATTATTTTTTCTGTAAGCTTCTGAAATATTTTAAGAATATTTTCCAGCTCTCCCAGCATTAAAAGTTTTTTTATTTTTAATATTGGAACAAGAATATTATTATTTAATATATCTTCTTTGTCTTTTAACAAAAAATCAAAGAGAATTTTTTCTTTTTTTGAAAAAACTTTATTAAATTTGATATCTATCTCTTTTTCACTCAAACTAATATAATCATTAAAATTTTTCTTCAAAAAAATTCCTCCTTTTTAAAATTATTTTATACGATATTTTATATTTTTTCTATTTTGTAAACGATAAATTTTAAAACTAAAAATCGTCTATAAGAAAATAATAGCATAAAAATTCAATAAAATAAATACATAGTTTAATAAACTACATAAAGAAATATAGTGTTATATGAAAAATAACGACGAAAATTGAAAATTTGACAAAGTAAAATAAAAAATGTATAACTGATATCAAGAGGATGAGGTTGATAAAAAGATTATTTGATTCAAAATAATACATAATTTTGGGAGGTGTTTTTAGAAATGAAGACTGTTATAAAAAATGGAAGGCTTTTAGATAAGAAAAATAACTTCCATATGACAAAAGCGGATATCTTAATAGAGAATGGAGTAATAAAGAAGATTGGTGAAAACATCAATGAAGAGGGAAGCGGAATAATAGATGTGGAAAATAGCATAGTATCTCCAGGATTTATAGATATTCATGTTCATTGTTATCCTTCAGAAAATACAAATGGAGTATTTCCAGATGAAATAGGAGTGAAAAAAGGAGTTACAACAATAGTTGATGCTGGAACAGCTGGTGGAGAAACAATAGAGGACTTTGTTGAAAATGTAATAAAAAAATCTAAAACAAGAGTATATTCACTATTAAATATTTCATCTATGGGATTGAAAATAAAAAGTGAACTTAGTGATATGAAAAATATAGATAAAGAAAAAATAAAAGAAGCATTAAATAAATATCCAGATTTGATAGTAGGATTAAAAGCAAGAGCCAGTGGTTCGGTAGTAAAAGAGAATGGGATAAAGCCAATAGCTGAAGGGAAGAAAATAGCTTCAGAATTAGAAGTTCCATTAGTAGTGCATATAGGAAATACTCCTCCAAAAATAGAAGAAGTACTAGAATTATTAGGAAAAGGAGATATAGCTACTCACTGTTACAATAATAAAGTAAATGGGTTGGTAAGAGAAGGAAAAGTTATCCCTGAAGTTAGAGAAGCAATAAACCGTGGAGTGCTTTTTGATGTAGGACATGGTTCAGAAAGTTTTTCTTTGGATACAGCAGCTGAAGGAATAGAAGAGGGATTTGAAGCAGATATAATAAGTACAGATATCTATTCTAAAAATATAATTACACCAGTGGGAAGTCTTGAAAATACAATGAATAAGATGATGTATCTTGGATGGTCAGTAGAGAAATGTGTGGAGAAAGTAACAAATGTTCCTGCTGAGGCGTTAAAATTAAAAGGCCTTGGAGAACTTAAAGAGGGTTATATGGGAGATCTTACTATATTTGACATAGTAGAAAATGGGAAGTTAGAATTAAAAGACAGTGTAAATAAAGTAATAACAGCAGAGAAATATATAAAAACAAAGTATGTATTTATAAAAGATGAATTAATTAAAAAGGGGGATATTTAGTGAAAGATTTATTGAAAAATGTTCAAACAAGATTAAAAATGACAGATGAAGAGTTTGAAATGTATCTTCCAGATGCTGAACATGCAACTAAAGTATTAGCAGAGGAAAAAATAGAATTTCTTCCAGATTTTAAACTTGTATTTTATGCACATATGGTAAGCTTGGCAAAGAGATTAAAAGAAGATATTGGATTAGATTGTGGAGATGATTGTCCAGAAGATGAAGTAGAAAGAGAAGCGATAGAGGTTTCAGAAAAAATAATTATGCCTTTGGCAGAAAAATATAAAAGAGATTTAGATAGAATGGAAATAGTTCTAGCAGCTATTCAATTACAATTGGCAATGGAGATGCAACAAGAAAATTAATTAATGATATAATATACTTTAGGAGGTAAAGAAGATGGAAAAAGAAATCGTAGTAGTAATAGCACACAGACTAGGGAAAGGTCAAAATGTAGCAAAGGGAGTGGAAGCAGCTGGAGGAAAAGCAATAGTTGTACCTGGTATGGCAGCAGATATGAAGCTTGGAGATGTAATGAAGGAAAATAATGCAACATTTGGAATTTCTTTCTGTGGAAGTGGAGGAGCTGGAGCGATAATGGCTCAAACAAAATATGGATATAAAGCAACTTCTCATTTAAGATCAGTAGAAGCAGGAGTTACAGCTATTAAACAAGGATATCAAGTGGTAGGATTTGGTTTCTTAGATACAGAAGAATTAGGAAGAAGATTAGTAGAAGAATATAAAAGAGTAAATGGTTTATAGAATAAAATAGGAGGCATAAAATTATGAAAGAGGCAAAGTTACAGAAAGAAGTAAAAACTTTGATTATAAAGGGATCTGGAAAAACAAAGGAGGAAGCTCTGGGGAAAGTCTTTGCTCTATTCAGAAAGAAAGTTCAGGATGAAACAGATGGAGTTATAGTGAAATTAGAACCTTTAGAAACATACCTGATTAATATAAAGGAAGAAAAGAAAATAGAAAAATTTCTTGAACTTTTTATGCCAAGAGAAAAAACTACTTATTTTATTGAAATGGAAATTGAGTATGAAATCAAGTATATAAAACTCTAAGAGGGAGGAAAATATGATAGTTATAGTTATAAAATCATTAATTATTGGATTTATAGGGGGAGCAGCAGTAGCAGCAGGGGCAGCTAGAATGTTTCATACACCTAATTCACAATCAATGGGAGCATTTCGTACACTAGGAGAACTTAATGCATGTCAAGGAGACCCAATGGCACATTTCTCATTTGGTTTAGGTTTTCTATTTAATGCAGCAGCAGCAGTAATGGCAGCAGGAGCACTTACTCAGGATGTTTTCCATAGAATAGTTCCTAACTTTGCAGCAGCAAGTTTGCTAATAAAGAATAAAAATGTAGAAGAGACAATGCATGATCCATTAAAAATGGGAATAATGGGAGGATTTATAGGAGCTATAGTAGTAACTTTTTTAAATACTGTTGCCTCTCTTATACCAACAGCGTTATCTCAAATAGCTAAAGAAATATTATCTCCAGCAGCAGCTTTAATGATTAATCCAGTAATGCCGATAGTATTCTGGCTAGCAGCTTTAGATGCAGGTAAGATAACTGGAGTATGGGCAACAGTTCTAGGTGGAATGGCTCATATGATCATGGGAAATGCTGTTCCAGGAATAGTTTTAGGTATCCTTATAGGACAAACGATTGATGAAAACGGATATAATAAGTCTGTAAAAGTAATGGGAGCAATAGTAATAGTTTTATTTATAGTAATTGCTTATTTTAGAGGATTCTTTGCAAAACTTGGATTATTTATGTAAACTGGAGGGATAATTATGGAGAATAAAAAAAGTAATTTTTTACTAGCAGATATGTCATTTCCAATATTAGTAGGAATGGCATGTGCAGCAATATTTGCAGGAACTCATATGTTTGTTGTTCATGGTGTAGGAGCTTTTAATGAAATATTTACTGTAAAACTTTTGGAACAAGGGATAACTAGTGGGGATTATGCAGCAGCAGCAGGATATGCAGCAGGATTCCTTATTGCCAGAGTATTGGAAGGACCATTGGTAGGATTGCTAGATATTGGAGGATCTCTAATGACTGGAGTAGGAATTGGGATACCTGCTATGTTATTAGCTTCTGGAATAGAAAGTCCTGTAAAAAGTTTTCCTTTAGCTTTATTGGTAGGATTAGTAATAGGACTAATTATAGGAATTATTATTATCGCTATTAGAAAAGCTGTTCCAGATGGAATGTCAGCTGGTGGTACAGGAATAATGATGGGAGCTGGAAATGCTACTGGAAGATTCCTTGGTCCTCTTATCATATTATCTGCTATTCAATATAATATTCCAGCAGGAGTAGGGTCATTTTTAGGAGCAGCTCTTTTCTATAAATTTGACAGACATATAGCAGGAGGAGCAATAATAGGAGCTATGCTTATTGGAGGATTAGCTTTACTTTTCTAAATGACATGGAGATGAAATAGTTATGAATATATATGAAAAAATAGGATTGAAAAGAGTTATCAACGGAAGTGGAAAGATGACAGCTCTGGGAGTATCAAAAATAAGTGATACTGTAGCTGAAACAATGAAAGAAGCAGGACAGAATTTTGTAGTTATAGATGATCTTATTGACAGAGTGGGAGAGATGATTTCTGAAGTTACAGGAGGAGAAGATACTTGTGTTACATCTAGTGCTTCAGCAGCAATTGCTCTTTCAGTAGCAGGATTGATAACAGGAAAAAGTCTTACTTTAATAGAAAGACTTCCAGACACAACTGGATTAAAAAATAAAGTTGTCCTTCAAAAAGGGCATGCTGTAAACTATGGAGCTCCAATCACTACAATGATAAGATTGGGTGGAGGAATACCAGTAGAAGCAGGATGCAGCAATGAAGTAAAACCAGAACATGTAGAAGAGGCAATAGATGAAAATACAATAGCTCTTCTGTATGTAAAATCACATCATGCAGTACAAAAGGGAATGCTTTCTATAGAAGAAATGTCAGAGATAGCTAAAAAACATTCTCTTCCATTAATAATAGACGCAGCAGCTGAAGAGGATATACATAGATATCTTAAATTAGGTGGGGACCTTGTAATATATTCTGGAGCAAAGGCATTGTGTGGACCAGCTTCTGGATTTGTTACAGGGAAAAAACAATACATAGATGCAATAAAAATGCAGTATAAAGGTATTGGAAGAGCTATGAAAATAGGAAAAGTATGTATGATGGGGCTGATGAAAGCTATAGAAGAATATTCAAAAAGAGATGAAAAAACTGTTGTAGATGAACAGATGAGATTGGCAGGTCTTTTGATGGAAGAATTAAAAGATGAACCAAAAGTAGAAACATCTATAGTGCAGGATGAAGCTGGAAGAGAGATATATAGAGTACAGATAAAATTAAATGAGAAACTTACTAATATGTCAGGAAAAGATTTCATGAAACATTTAAGAGAAGGAGAAGCAGAAATTCATGTGAGAAAGCATTATGCTAATCTTGGAATCGTAAATGTAGATATGAGAGCTCTTACAGAAAGTGATATTAAATTTATAGGTGCAAGAATAAAAGAGATTTTAAAATAATCAGGAGGAACAAATGCAGACAAAGATCAAATTTTATAAAGATAGAGTAGCAGTAAACTTTTTAGCTAAAGATAAGAAAAATGGAGCAGATGTATTTAATGCTATAGATGGATATACAGCTATTGGAGTATTGTCAAAACAGTTTGATACAGTAGAAGAAGGAATCGAATATGTAAAAGATTACATGAAAGATGTACCAGTTGTATCAGTAGGACTTGGAGCAGGGGATCCAGCTCAATTCCAAAAAGCAGCTTTAATAGCAGCAGCAACTGATCCAGGACATGTAAATCAAGTATTTACAGGAGCAGCATATGCAGCAGGAGCATTAAAAGCAATGAAAGCAGAAAACACAGCAGTAAATGTCTTGATGAGTCCAACAGGAATAGTAGGAAAAGTAAAAATCTCAACTGGAGAATTGAGTTCAAAAGAAGAAACTGCAATAGTTGATGTAGATACAGCAATGGCAATGGTATTAGATATGAGAGCTCAGGGGATAAAATATTTTCCAATGGGAGGACTAAAATCAAAAGATGAATTAAAAGCAGTGGCAGAAGCATGTGCAAGACATGGAGTACCAATGATGGAACCATCAGGTGGAGTAGATTTAAGCAACTTTAAAGAGATTACTAAAATATGTCTGGATGCAGGGGTAGAGAAAGTTATGCCTCATATCTATGGAGCAGTAATAGATAAAGAAAGCGGAAATACAAAAATAGAAGATGTAAAAGCAGTGTATCAAATGGTTAAGGAACTTCTTGATTAATATGGAAGAGACAAAACTGGTAATCTTTGATATGGACGGACTGCTTTTAGACACAGAGAGACTTTCCAATATTGCCTGGATAGAAGCAGGGAAAAATATGGAAATAGATATCACCTATGATATTTTGAGAAGAATAAAGGGTGGTAATTTAAAAAATACAGTGAGTGTCTTAATGAGTTTTTTAGATGAAGAGAAATATAAAAAACTTATTGAAGAGAAAAAAAGAATACAAGTAAGAGTTGAAGAAGAAGAAGGGATAAGGTTAAAAAAGGGAGTATTAGAATTATTGACTTTTTTAAAGGAAAAGAAAATAAAAACAGCAGTGGCAACATCTACTGGAAGAGAGCTGGCAACAAGAGAATTACAAGATACAGGTATATATGAATATTTTGATGGATTTGTTTTTGGGGATGAAGTGAAGAATGGGAAGCCAAATCCAGAAATATTTTTAACAGCTTGTGAGAAATTTTATGTTGTTCCAGAGAATGCAGTTGTTCTTGAGGATTCTGTATTGGGATTGAAAGCAGCCGTTTCTGGTGGTATAAAATGTATAGTGGTAGAAGATACTGTACAGCTTACTGATGAGGAAAACAGACTGCCGTATAGAAAGTGTGAAAGTTTGTTGGAAGTGAGAGATTTCTTTAAAGAAGTAATATAAATGGGGAAAGAAAAGAGAGGCAGTTGATTTCAATATCAACTGCCTTCTTTGATTCAGTTTCAATGACAAAATATAGTTTTAGATACAATTTAAGGAAAAACTAGTAAAATTTGTGGTATAATATATCATTGAGGAAAAATAAACTCTAAAAGAGGAGGAGATATTTTTATGATAAAAAACTTTGTGCATCTGCATCTTCATACTGAGTACAGCCTCCTTGATGGAGTAGGGAAAATAGATGATTATTTAGACAGAGCAAAAGTTCTTGGGATGCAGGCAATAGCTATAACAGATCATGGAAATCTTTTTGGAGTGCTGGAGCTTTACAAAAAAGCAATGAAAAAAGGAATAAAACCTATAATTGGCCTGGAAGCTTATGTATCAGAATTTTCTATGCTTGAAAAAGATGGAAGAATATTTCATCTGGTGCTTCTTGCTGAAAATAATAAAGGGTATCAGAATCTTCTTAAAATAAGTTCTGAAAGTTATATAAAGGGATTTTATTATAAGCCGAGAATTGACAAGGAGTTTTTAAAAAATCACAGCGAAGGTATAATAGCACTTTCAGCATGTATGCAGGGAGAGATTCCAAGAAGAATACTGGATAATGAGAGTGAAGAAAAAGTAGATGAAATAGTAAATGAATATGTAGATATTTTTGGAAAAGATAATTTTTATATAGAAGTACAGGCAAATGGAGTAAAAGGGCAGACAGCTCTCAATGAAAAACTTTATGATCTGGCTCAAAAACATCAGTTGAAAATGATAGCAACAAATGATACACATTATGTAAATGAAGGGGAGCATACACTTCAGGATATTCTTATATGTGTTCAGACAGGAGCAAAGGTATCTGATGAAAAGAGAATGAGGATAGAGACTGATGAACTTTTTCTTAAAAGCAGAGAACAGATAATAGATGGACTGGGAGCAAAATATCTGGAAGCGGTGAATAATACTGTTGAAATAGCTGAAAGATGTAATGTAGATATAGAGTTTGGTAAATTTAAGTTTCCAGATTATAAAATACCATCTTGTGCAAAAAGTATAGAAGAATTTTTAAGAAAACTCGTATATTTTGGACTTTCAAAGAGATATCCTCAGGGATTAACAGTAACAGTTTTAGAAAGAGTGGAATATGAGCTTTCAGTTATAGAAAAAATGGGATATGCTGCCTATTTTGTAGTTGTATGGGATTTTATAGACTATGCCAAAAGGAACAGAATACCAATAGGACCTGGAAGAGGATCAGCAGCAGGAAGTCTGGTAGCTTATGCTTTGAGAATAACAGAACTAGATCCATTGAGTTATAATCTGATCTTTGAGAGATTTTTGAATCCTGAAAGAATATCTATGCCAGATATAGATATAGATATATGTCAGGAGAGAAGGCAGGAAGTAATAGAATATGTTATCAGAAAATATGGAGAAGATAAAGTAGCACAGATTATAACATTTGGAACAATGAAAGCTAAAGCGGCAATAAGAGACGTAGGAAGGGTTATGGATACACCTCTTTCTAAGATAGACAGTGTTGCCAAGCTGGTTCCATTTAATGCAACTATACAGCAGACTTTAAATAATGTAGAAGAATTTAAAAATATGTATCTCAACGATCCTGAGATACAAAAAGTAATTGATATATCAGCAAGACTGGAAAATAAAGTAAGGCATGCTTCTGTCCATGCTGCTGGAATAGTTATAACCAAAGATCCTTTAACAGATACAGTTCCATTGTATAGTGATAACAAAAATAAAATAGTTTCTACACAATATCAGATGAAAGAACTGGAAGATCTTGGATTATTGAAAATGGACTTCCTTGGACTGAGAAATCTTACTAATCTTCAAAGGGCAATAGATTATATAAAAGAAGATTTAGGAGAGGATATAGAATTATCAGAGATACCTCTTAATTCCAAGAAAGTATATGAAATGCTTTCAAGAGGAGATACATCTGGAGTATTCCAGCTGGAATCTCAGGGAATAAGAAAGATATTGTTGAAATTAAAACCAGATAGATTTGAAGATATAATAGCCTTGTTGGCTCTATACAGACCAGGACCTTTAGGTTCGGGGATGGTAGATGATTTTATAAATGGAAAAAATGGAATATCAGAAATAATTTATCCACATCCATCTCTTGAACTTACATTGAAAGAAACTTATGGGGTAATACTCTATCAGGAACAGGTAATGAAAATAGCTAATATAATGGCAAATTATTCATTGGGAGAAGCAGATCTGTTAAGAAGAGCCATGGGGAAAAAGAATGTTCAGATCATGGAAGAAAACAGAGAAAAATTTGTTGAAAGATCTATGGAGAATGGATACACAAAAGAAAAAGCAATAGAGATGTTTGATTTAATAGATAAGTTTGCTGGATATGGTTTTAATAAGTCTCACTCAGCAGCCTATGCTCTTATAGCTTACTGGACAGCATACTTTAAGGCTTATTATATGAAGCATTATTATGCTTCACTTATGACTTCGGAAATGAGCCATGTAGAAGACATAGCTTTTTATATGGAAGATGCTAAAGCTCATAATATGAAATTGCATCTCCCAGATGTAAATAGAGCAAGCTCGAAATTTAGAGTGGATAAAGAAGGGATAATATTTTCTCTTGCAGCAATAAAAAATGTAGGAGAAGGGGTATCAGCAAAAATACTTGAAGAGTGTAATGAAAATGGAGATTATAAAAACTTTGAAGACTTTGTAGTTCGTACAAGAAAACATGGCTTAAATAAGAAAGCGTTGGAATCTCTTATATTGGCAGGTGCACTGGACAGTCTTCCAGGGAACAGAAAGCAAAAATTTGAATCAGTAGACAAGATACTGGATTATGCAACAAGAAAAATAAAAGAAGATGAAATACAACAGATGAATCTTTTTGGAGAAGCTAAATCTTCTCTTGGAGTTTTTACTCTTCCACAGGTACCTGAATATTCTTTAGAAGAGCTTTTGGCAAGGGAAAAAGAATATCTTGGATTCTATTTCAGTGCTCATCCTTTGGATAATTACAGAAGGCTGATAGAAGTGTACAGACTTTCTAAAATATCAGAACTAAAAGAACTGAAAGAGGAAAAAAGTGTGCAGATTTTCAGAACATGTGGTATACTTAGAGAGATAAAAAAAATAGTTACAAAAAAAACCGGACAAATAATGTGCTTGTTTGAATTAGAGGACTACTATGAAAAAATAAATTGTGTGGTTTTCCCAAAAGATTATGCAGAAAATGCTCATATATTTATGGAAGGAAAAACTGTATATATAGAAGGAACTATTCAGACAGATTATTTCAAAGGGGCAGAGACTAAAAAGCTGATTGTTAGAAATATAAAATTTTTAGATGATATAGTGAGGGATAAGAGACTTACAGCTTATATACTTTTGAAAGAGGAAGATAGAGATAAATTCAGCAGGTTGAAGAAAATAATTCTTTCTTACCCTGGAGATACAAAGCTGAGCTTTGCAATAAAAACAAAAACAGCTAAGGAAATAAGAGCTACGAAATATAAAATAGCTCCTTCAAGATTGTTTATAGATGAAATCATAGATTTGATCGGAATAGATAAGCTCACTATAAAATAACATATGTAATTTTTGTTGAAATAAAAGTCTTGTAGTGGTAAAATATAAAAAAATGAGGAGGTTTTTATGAGGGGAGATATAAAGGCAGTTGAAGAATTGATGAAAGTTCTGCATGAGCAGAAACTTACAGAGATATCATATGAGGATTCTAATTTTAAAGTTACAATTAAAGGACCCCTTACTGCATCAGTAAAAAAAGAAACAGTAAAAGAAACGAAAGTTATAGAAAATAAAGAAGCAGTAAACTATAAAGAGGTGCTGTCTGATCATATAGGAAGATATTTCTACATGAAAAAGAATGGAGAACCTGTAATAGAAGTGGGGCAGAAAATAAAAGCTGGACAGGAAATCGGATATATTTCAACTGTTGGAGTAAATACTACTATTGCTTCTAATTACTCTGGAACTATAGAGGAAATATATATCGAAAATGGTAATCCAGTAGATTATGGAAGACCACTATTAAAGATCAAAATTTAATAATCTGAAATGATTTGGATTACCAGGAGGAAAGAAAATATGTTTAAAAAAATACTTATCGCTAATAGAGGAGAGATAGCAGTCAGAATCATAAGAGCAGCAAAAGAACTGGGGATAAAAACAGTTGCTGTATATTCAGAGGCTGATAAAGAAAGTCTTCATGTGACTCTTGCAGATGAGGCTGTATGTATAGGAGGAATATCAAGTTCAGAATCATATCTGAAGATACCAAACATAATAGCAGCAGCAGAGATCACAGGTGCAGATGCTATCCATCCAGGTTATGGATTCCTTTCTGAAAATGCAAGATTTGGAAAAATATGTGAAATGCATAATCTAACTTTCATTGGACCGAGACCTGAATGTATAATAAAAATGGGAGATAAGGCAACTGCTAGAGCAACTGCTATAGAAAATGGGGTTCCTATAACTAATGGAACTGGAATAATCAAAAGTATTGCAGAAGCTAAAAAAGAAGTAAATGAAAGAATAACATACCCTGTAATGATCAAAGCCACTGCTGGTGGTGGAGGAAAAGGTATGAGAATTGCCAGAAATGATGAAGAATTAGCTGCAAATATAGTAGCTGCTCAAAATGAAGCAGAATCTGCATTTGGAAATCCAGATGTATATATAGAAAAATTTGTAGAAGATCCTAGACACATAGAAATTCAGATAATGGGAGATAAGCATGGAAATGTTATCTATTTAGGTGAAAGAGACTGTTCTATTCAAAGAAGACATCAGAAGCTTATAGAAGAAGCTCCATCTTTTTCATTACCTTATAATATCAGAAAAGCTATGGGAGAGGCAGCTGTAACTCTTGCTAAAGCTATAAATTATGACTCAGCAGGAACTTTGGAATTTCTTGTTGATAAAAATAATGATTTCTTCTTTATGGAAATGAATACAAGAGTGCAGGTAGAACATACTGTAACTGAAATGGTAACAGGTGTAGATATCATAAAACTTCAAATAAAAGTGGCAGCTGGAGAAAAATTAAACATAGCTCAAGATGACGTTATATTATATGGACACGCTATTGAATGCAGAATTAATGCTGAAGATCCAGAAAATGATTTTCTTCCATCACCAGGAGTACTTACAAAATATATAGTTCCTGGAGGAAATGGAATAAGAGTAGATTCACATTCGTATCAAGGATATGAAATCAGTCCTTATTATGATTCAATGATAGGGAAATTAATAGCTTTTGGAATAAACAGAGAGGAAGCTATTGCAAAAATGAAAAGAGCCCTGAGCGAATATATAATTGAAGGAATAGATACTACTATTCCGTTTCATTTAGAAGTTTTCAACAATGAATTATATCTTGAAGGAAAAACTTCAACTAACTTCATAGAAGAGAATTTTTCTAAAAAAAATAATTAAGTGTAGTTTTTTTCAGTAAAATTAGATATAATAGTGTTACATAATACATGGAGGTGTTTTCAATGAATGAATTAGGAAATATAAGAATAGCTGATGATGTAGTGAAAACAATAGCTGCGAAAGCCGCAGGAGATGTAGAAGGTGTTTACAAACTTGCTGGTGGAGTAGTAGATGAAGTTAGTAAAATGTTGGGGAAAAAAAGACCAACTAATGGTGTTAAAGTAGAAGTCGGAGAAAAAGAGTGCAGCATCGAAGTATTTGTAATCGTAGAATTTGGATATCCAATTTCAGAAGTAGCTCACGAAATTCAAAAATCTGTATTAAAAGCAGTATCTGAATTAAGTGGACTAAAAGTTGTTGAAGTGAATGTATATGTTCAAGATGTAAAAATCAGAACAGAAGGTACTTCTGAAGAAGAGGAAGATACAGAAGAAGGATTATAATATAAAGAGGCGTCTCAAAGCGCCTCTAAACTTTTATTAAAGGTGGTATTATTATGACTAATAAATTTCTTTTTTTTCTGGGGTGGATAGGAATATTTATACTATCAATCACTGGAATAGTATGTATTGTAATGCCGGATTTTATTGTAAAATTTAATCCATTGGATTCGACAAAAACTAATGTTGCTATTGTTGTTATATGTGTAGCGTACTTTCTGCTTTGCATCTTAAAGCTTTTCTCTATGTTTGAAAAAACTGGGGACTATGAAATAAAAACAGAAAATGGGAAAGTAACTATATCAGCAGCTTCTGTTACAAATTTTGTAAAAGAAATGCTTTCTAGAGATAAAGATGTAGAAGGAGTTAAAGTTTTTACAGGAAAAAGAGGAAGAAAATTCTTTGTAAAAATAAAACTTGATATGCTTACAGATGGAAATATTGCTGAAAAGACTGCTTCTATTCAAGATGGATTGAGAAAAAGATTAGCTGATAAGATGGGACTGGAAGTTGATACTGTAGAAGTACAAATTTCTAAACTGTCAATAAAATCTCAAGATACTTCAGAAGAATAGAGGTGATCATATATGTTAGCTGAAATGCTTGAAAAGTTGTTAGTGTCCCTTGTAAATAACTGGAAAAAATATCTAGGATGTTTTATAGGATTTGTTTTAGGGATTCTCCTTGTAGAATATGGTCTGCCTAAAACGGTTTTTATAATAGTTCTAAGTATTGTAGGATATAAAATGGGAGATACAACACTTATAAAAAAATTAAAAAAATTTATATTAGAGAAAATAAAAGAGGATTAGAAAGGAAATTTAATGAGTAGAAGATTAGCGAGGGAAGAGTTATTTAAATTAGTATTTGAAGGAGAAATAAAAGAGGAAAATACTAAGGATATATTGGAAAGTTATTTGAAGAGAGAAGAAGTTCTTCAAAATGAAAATGAGATAACTTTTATTAAAAAATATATGAATGGAATAGCTGAAAATAATGATAGGATCTTAAAAACAATAGAAGAAAAGATAACAGGATGGAGCTTTGAAAGAATAGGTAATGTAGAAAAAGCTCTTTTAAAAATTTCTGTTTATGAGATCTTATGTGAAGACACACCTCACGAAATAGTTATAAATGAAGCAGTAGAGCTTGCAAAAATGTATGGAGATGAAAAAACATCTGAATTCATAAATGGAGTTCTAGCTAAGGTAGTTAATAGCTAAATACTGGAAATGAAATCAAGACAGCCGTTTTTACGGCTGTTTTTTTTTTATCTAAATATAAATGAGGAACAGAGGCTGTTGAACCAAGAGTAGTCATAAAAGCAACTCTTGGTTGATAGAATGATATATTATAATATGGTAAAATCATAAAAGATGAGCAAAATGATATAGAAAGGGGAAATATGATAGAACTAGAAAAGCACCCAGTTGAAACAGAAGCTGGGGATCAATTTAGAGAATGTATTATAATGACAGCTTTAAAAAATTCGAGATTAAAAATGAGAGAGCTTTTAGAAATGAGTCGGGAAATAGGCTTTTTAATAGATGAACCTCAACATGAAGATTACTTTGATCCTTTTGCTATTATGTTGGCAGAACTATTTACAGAGTATCAAGAATATGGAAGATTTCCTAATTGGACATATAATATGGATGATGTCAAAGAATTTGTTATAGATAAGGAGGCTAAAGATTTTCTTTTACAGACTCTTGATGATATTTATAATGAAAGTAAAATAGAAGGAAGAGAAAGAGAAATTTGTATTCAATGGCAGAAAACAGAAATGACAGAAATATGGAAAAGACATTTAGAATCTTTGATATCTTCATTAAGAAAGTCTATTCCTTATAAAGAAACAGAAGAGGAAATAATTGAAAGAAAAAAGAAAGAAGAAAAAGAAAATAAATCTGGAAAGGGAATAATTTTATTTTTTGTATTGATGTTTGGAATTATATTAGCAATGGGGGTCTATATATTATTCAACTCAATATTACTTTTAAAAACAGGAAAAATTTTACAAGGGACAGTAGCATTATTGTTTTCTGTAATAACTTTATTTTTTTCAGGAAAATTATTTTTAGGATTTTTTAAGGGTTTGTTTAAATAAGAAAGAATAATAATACAGGGGGAGAAAGATGGTTAAAAATGTACACATAGGAAGAATTTATAGAAAAAAGATAAAATCCAGAATAAAAATAATTACTATCCTAGTAATAGTATTAGGAGCAATAGTATTATATTGCAGATATAAATAAATTTTATAAAATAAAAGGTTGAAAGAATAAATTATCATTACTATTAAAATATTTTAAAATAAAGTATAATATATTCAAAGTAGTTTTATGATTAATAGAAAAGAGGGATATAAATGAGAAAAATAATGTTTGCAATATTCATATTTTCTTTGAGTATAATAGCTGTAGCTGTCAGTGGAAAAGTAATCAGAGTATCTGATGGAGATACTATTTTAATTCAGTCTGGAAGTCAAAAGATAAGAGTAAGAATGTATGGAATAGATGCTCCTGAATTAAAACAGAAATATGGAGAGGAATCTAAAAAATATTTAGAAAAAAGAATAATGGATAAAAATGTTGATATAAAAGTAATAAATCAAGATCAATATGGAAGAAAAGTAGGAAAAGTATTTTATAAAAATAAAGATATAAATTTAGAAATGTTGGAAACAGGAAATGCATGGTTTTATGAGTATCATGCTAAACATGAAAAAGATTATAGAAAAGCGTTTAAAAATGCTAAGGAACAAAAATTAGGATTATGGAAGGATAAAAATCCACAAAATCCTAGAAACTTTAGATTAGATCATAGAAGAGAGGGCTAGAAACATGAAAAAAGAAGTGAAAAGATTTAGAGAACTGATTAAAGAGAAAAAACTTATTGATTCATCGCTGGGAATACTACAATGGGACTTGGAGACAACTACTCCAAGAAAAGGAAAGGAGCTCCTTTCTGAAATGGTAGGATACCTAAGTATGAAAAGTTATGATATAGTTACTTCAGAAGAGTTCTTGAACCTTGTAAAATTTTTAAAAGCAAATGAGAAGGAATTGGATGATATTCAAAGAAAAGAAATAGATGATATGGCAGAAGAGATAGAAAAGATAAGTAAAATACCTCCTCATGAATATCAGGAATATTCAGAATTGACTGCTAAAACCCAAGGAGTATGGGAAGAGGCAAAAGCTAAAAATGATTTTAGTATGTTTAAAGAAAATTTAAAAAAGATATTTGAATTTAATATAAAATTTGCAGAATATCAAGGAAAGAAAGACAAAAAAATATATGATATAATTTTAGATGAATATGAAAAAGGAATGGATACAGAAAAATTAGATGAATTTTTTAGTGCATTGAGGGCAGAAATAGTCCCTCTTCTAAAAAAGATAATGGAAAAAAATAAAAATAGTAAAATATCTTGTATAAATAGAAGAGTAAATATTGATGAGCAGAAAAAATTTAATAGATTTTTGAGTGAATATTTGGGATTTGATTTTAACAGAGGAGTAACAGCTGAAAGTGAACATCCTTTTACACTGAATTTGGATAAGAATGATGTAAGGCTGACTACTAAATATATAGAGAATGTACCTTTCTCTTCAATATTCAGTACTATTCATGAAACAGGACATGGAATATATGAACAGCAAGTGGGAGATGACTTGCAGGGAACTACTTTAGCTACTGGGGGTTCTATGGGATTACATGAATCTCAGTCAAGATTTTATGAAAATATGATAGGAAGAAGCATGAGTTTCTGGAAAGGAATATATGATAAGAATATAGATGTATTTCCAGTTCTTAAAGAGATAAATATAGATGAGCTTTATAGAGAGATAAATAGAGTAGAACCTTCTTTTATAAGAACAGAGGCAGATGAACTTACATATTCACTTCATATAATGATAAGATATGAAATAGAAAAAGGAATAATCAATGGAGAAATAGAAATCGATGATCTTCCAGAAGTATGGAATAAAAAGATGGAGGAATATCTGGGAGTGGTACCAGAGACAGATAGAGATGGAGTATTGCAGGATGTTCACTGGGCATGCGGACTTATAGGATATTTTCCATCTTATGCACTTGGAAATGTATATGCAGCTCAACTATATAATACTATGAAAAAGGATATGGATGTAAATTCTCATCTTGAAAATGGTAAGCTGGATAGAATAAAAGGATGGCTGAGAGACAGAATACATATTTATGGAAAATTGAGAGAAACGGCTGAACTTATTCAAGAGATAACAGGAGAGGAACTTGAACCAAAATACTATATAGAATATTTAAAAGAAAAGTATTCAAAAATATATGATCTTGATTAAACAACAGGAGGGGAAGCATTTGAAAAGACTAAGAAAGATTTATTTGATTATAGCTGTATTTTTCACAGTTTTTTCGGTTATATTTTCAGCACCATCATATAGGATAGACAGTCTGGATATAACAGCTAAAATACAGGAAGATGGATCAGTGGTTATTGAAGAAATAGCTTTGTATAATGCCAGTGAAATAAATGGAGTATTATATAATATTGATGCTAAAGGATATGGGAAATTACAGTCTCTGGAAGTATTTTATGAAAAAAATGGAGAGTTTGTTTTAGCTGTAAATGATAGAGGAACAGCTTCAGGAATGTACACAGTGTCAGTAAGTGACGAGCTCTATAAGATAAAACTTTATTCTCCTATGAGAAATGAGAAGAGGTATTTTGGCTTTAGATATGTTCTTCCTAGAGGAGTAACTGTATATGAGGATATAGCTCAATTTAATAGGAAAATGGTAGGAAGAGGCTGGCAGAACAGTATAAGAGATGTTTCTGTAAAAGTGATCCTTCCTAAAAAGGCAGATAAAGATAAAATACATGCTTTTGGACATGGACCTCTCACAGGTAATATTGAAATATTAAATGGAAGAGAAATATTTTTCACATTGAAAAATTATAGACCAGGAGAGTTTGTTGAAACAAATATACTTTTTCCAAAAGAGATAGTAAGTAAAATAAATCCAAGCTATGTTAAAAAAACAAAAGGTTATGACAGTATCATGGCTATGGAAGGGAAACTAGCTGAAGAATCTAACAGAGAAAGAGACAGAGCAGTAAGAGGAATGATATTAGGCAGAGTTGTTTTCTTTGGAGGAGTAGCATGGTGGCTATTCTTGATGGTATTTATTTACCTGAAAAATGGTAAAAAATATAAAGTGATCAATCCTTATGGAGAGTATTTTAGAGAGCTTCCAGATGATTATACTCCAGCTGTAGCAGGAACATTAGTATCAAGAAAAATGTATCCAGCTCCAACACACCTTTTTGCTACTGTAATGGATTTAGTGAGAAAAGATTATTTAGAAATGGAAGAAATAAATGAAGTTAATTCTAAAGGAAAAAGTATTAAAAAAACTATATTGAAAAAAGTAAGAGAAGTAACTTCAGAATTAAAAGATTATGAAAAATTAGTTTTTAAATGGTATATAAATGAACTTGGAGATGGAGAAAAAGTAGTTTTGGAAGATGTGGAAAAATATGTTTCTAAAAATCTTACAAATGCTAAGAAATTTAATGCTAATTTTGAAAAATGGAAAACATTGGTATATACTGATATGCTTTCTAAAGGATTAAAGCAAGATAAAAGAAATAAGCTAGCTGTAACTCTCGGGGTTATAACAGGAATACTTTTATTTATTGGAGGAATGGTTCTTATAGTTATATTCCAGGATCCTAAATTTATGCTGTTTAATTTCTTAGGAATACCATTAATAGTATTTTCAGCAGCAGTAAACAGACCAAGCAAAGAAAAAGAGGAAGCTTATTCAAGATGGAAAGCTTTTAAGAAATTTCTTGTAGATTACAGTAATTTAGAAGAGGCGAAGTTAGCTTCAATACATTTGTGGGAACATTATTTTGTATATGCAATAGCTCTTGGAGTAGCTGAGAAGGTAGCAGCAGGATACAAGAAAATAGCTGCACTAAGAGGAGAAGATGATGTAAATCTGAGAGTTGGAAGAAATAGAATGTCTCTTATGAATACATATCTTTACAGCAGAGCTTTCAGAACTATGGAAAGTTCAACAGTAAAAGCAGCAGCTCGTTCTATGAGTGAAGTTGCAAAATCTACAAGATCTTCTTCAAGCGGCAGCGGCGGTGGATTCAGCAGAGGATCTTCTGGCGGCGGTGGAGGCCGTGGCGGTGGAGGAGCATTCTAATAGAGAAAGCTTTATAAAAAAATATAAAAGGAGTGAGAATATGCTGTTTCTTATAATTGTAATTGTTTTATTAGTTCTTTTAACTGTGTCTTATCAAAATAAATTTGTCAAACTTCATGAAAGAGTAAAAAACTCTTGGAGCCAGATAGATGTCCAGCTTCAAAAAAGAGTGGATTTAATTCCTAACTTAGTGGAAACTGTAAAAGGATATGCAACACATGAGAAAGAAACACTAGATGCTGTAATTTCAGCAAGAACTCGTTATACAACTGCTTCTACAGTGGATGAAAAAATGAAGGCCAGTGGAGAGTTAAGTGGTCTTTTAAGCAGATTGATGATGGTATCAGAAAGCTATCCTGATCTTAAAGCAAATGTTAATTTTATGGATCTACAAAAACAGCTGAAAGATATAGAAGATAAAATAGGTTATGCCCGTCAATTTTATAATGACACTGTTACATCATATAACCAGAGTATAAAAATGATACCTGGAAGTATTTTTGCAGGAATCTTTAAATTTACAGAAGAGCCTTTATTTAAAGCTGATGAAGGAGCAAAAGAGGCACCTAAAGTTAAGTTTTAAATTTAAGAAGAAAAAATCAAGACAACTTTCTTTATAAAATACGGTTTAATTCTAATGAATCGTTGATTATAAAGGAAGTTTTTTTATTATTGTTTTTTAATTTCTATCTAGAGAAATAAAGAATATTACATAAGTAAAAAATAGCTGTTATTTTGTAATAGCATGCTATATATAGTTGACTTTGAGAGGTAAAAGGAATAGTATAGAATATATCTACAACAATAAAATTTATCAGTACTAGGAGGGTTTATTATGAAAGAAAAGTTTAAGCTGGCAGGCTTGGAAATGAAGTATTTTATTCCCATAGTCGTAGTACTTGCAGTGGCAGTAGCTCTGGGAAAGCTTCCACAAGGAATGCTTGGAGCATTTCCAATAATGATAGCTATTGGTGCTATTTTAGATTATATTGGAAGTAAAATTCCAATAGTAAAAGATTATTTGGGTGGTGGACCTATAGTTATAATATTTGTTTCAGCAGCACTAGTTTATTACAATCTCATGCCAACCAAAGAAGTAAAGATAGTCACAGATTTTATGACAACACAAAGTTTTTTGGATTTCTATATTGCAGCCTTGATAGTGGGAAGTATTATGGGAATGAACAGAAAGCTTTTGATTAAAGCAGCAATGGGATATCTTCCTGTTATTCTTGGAGGAGTAGTATGTGCAATACTTTTTGCAGGAGTGATAGGATTTATTTCTGGATATGGATTCATCAATGCAGTATTTTACATTGCTATTCCTATAATGGGAGGAGGAATGGGAGCAGGAGCAGTACCATTATCACAAATTTTCGGACAGGCTTTTCATAGACAGCCAACAGAATTATTGGCAGTAATGGTTCCAGCAGTAGCCTTGGGAAATGCTTTGGCAATAGTATCTGGAGGTTTGCTGGATAAATTAGGAAAAAAAGTTCCAAGTCTTACAGGAAATGGAAAGCTTATAAAATCTCAGGATGCTGAAATGACTGAAGAGAGAAAACAAGCTCCTCTTCAATATGAAGAGCTTGGAACAGGACTTCTTGTAGCTACATCATTCTTTATTTTTGGAAATATTTTAAGTAAATTTATACCTATTCATGCTTATGCTTTGATGATAATATCAGTAGCTATTGCAAAAATATTAGGATTATTAAATGAACATTATGAAGAATGCTGTGCTAAATGGTATAACTTTATAATGAAAAATTTTACATCAGCTTTATTGGTAGGTATAGGAATAGCCTATACAAGTCTTGAAGAAGTAATAAATTCATTGAGTCCTATATATATTTTGTTGGTTATAGCAACAGTAGCTGGAGCTATAATAGGAACAGCAATTGTTGGGCATTTTCTGAATTTCTATATGATAGAAGCTTCTATCACAGCTGGACTGTGTATGGCAAATATGGGTGGAACTGGAGATGTAGCAGTAATGTCAGCAGCTCACAGAATGGAACTTATGCCATTCTCTCAAATTTCCTCAAGAATAGGAGGAGCTTTTATGCTGCTTTTAACTTCACTTTTGGTAAATATATTTATTTAAAATTAAAATAATTAATTGAAAATATTATGGAGGAAGGTTTAATAATATATGAAATCTTCTTCCTTTTTTTATTATTTCAAGGAAAAGCTCAAAATGGAACGAATAATAATATATAAATTGATAATATTTGTCATTTCATAATAATATGATTCAAACGATTGACTTTTAGATGTAAAAGGAATAATATAGAGGATATCTGTATAAAAACATTTATAGCATTGGGAGGAGTTGTTATGAAAGAAAAGTTTAAATTGGCAGGGTTGGAGATGAAGTATTTTATCCCTGTAGTTCTGGTGCTTACAGCAGCAGTAGCATTAGGAAAGCTTCCAAAAGGGATGCTTGGAGCATTTCCTATAATGATAGCCATTGGAGCTATCTTGGATTATATTGGGAATAAAACTCCAATAGTAAAAGATTATCTTGGTGGAGGACCTATAGTTATAATATTTGTTTCAGCAGCATTGGTTTATTACAATATAATACCAGCTAACGAAACAAAAATAATTAAAGATTTTATGACTACACAAAGTTTCCTTGATTTCTATATTGCAGCATTGATAGTAGGAAGTATCATGGGAATGAACAGAAAACTTTTAATCAAAGCAGCAATGGGATATCTTCCAGTTATCATTGGGGGAGTAACAGTTTCAATACTTCTTACTGGTGTAATTGGAGCTATTTCTGGATATGGTTTTGTAAATGCCGTATTTTATATTGCTATCCCTATAATGGGAGGAGGAATGGGAGCAGGAGCAGTACCATTATCACAAATCTTTGGTCAGGCTCTTAACAAACAGCCGACAGAACTATTGGCAGTAATGGTTCCAGCAGTAGCATTGGGAAATGCTTTGGCAATAGTAGCAGCAGGATTATTGGATAAGTTAGGAAAAAGATTCCCAAGTCTTACAGGAAATGGAAAACTTTTAAAAACTCAAGATGCTGAAATGACTGAAGAAAGAAAACATACACCTCTTCAATATGAAGAACTTGGAATGGGGCTTCTTATAGCTACATCATTCTTTATTTTTGGAAATACTTTAAGTAAATTTATACCTATTCATGCTTATGCTTTGATGATAATATCAGTGGCAATTGCAAAAATATTTGGACTGGTTAATGAATGTTATGAAGAATGCTGTGCTAAATGGTTTAACTTTATAATGAAAAACTTTACATCAGCTCTATTAGTAGGAATAGGAGTAGCTTATACAAGTCTTAAAGAAGTAATAGAAGCTTTCAGTCCTATATATCTTTTATTAGTTGCAGCTACAGTAATTGGAGCTATTATAGGAACAGCAATTGTTGGACATCTGATAGGATTCTATGTAATAGAAGGATCTATTACAGCTGGATTATGTATGGCAAATATGGGTGGAACTGGAGACGTGGCAGTAATGTCAGCAGCTCACAGAATGGAGCTTATGCCATTCTCTCAAATTTCTTCAAGAATAGGAGGGGCTTTTATGCTGCTCTTAACCTCACTCTTGATAAATATATTTGTATAAAGTAAAAAATAATTAAGGTAAATATATGGAGGGGGATCTAAAAATATAGTTGATTTCTCTCCATTCTTTATATTGAAAACAGCAGTGAAAATATTAGGCAGAGAAGCAATTAATTATAAGGAAATGAAAATTAATTATCTATTGATTTTTAAAGAAAAATGCTTTATTATGTAAAAATATATATTTTATGTTTTTAATACATATAAATATAAAAGATTTGAAATAAAGTCGTTGATCACAAGGAGGGAGGGATACATGATGGATAATTTTACTATGAACCTTAGTGTCTATGAGATAGGTTTAAGAATTGGAATGGCTATAATTATTGGTGGAATGATAGGATATGAGAGAGGGCATAATAATAGACCTGCTGGATTTAGAACTCACATACTTGTATGTTTAGGAGCAGCAGTAGTTTCTATGGTACAGGATCATCTGCGGATAAATATAGTCAGATTTGCCATGGAAAATGGAAATGCAGCTCAAGTAATAAAAACAGACTTAGGAAGGATAGGAGCACAGGTAGTTAGTGGAATAGGTTTCTTAGGTGCTGGAACTATAATGAGAGATAAGGGAACTATTGGTGGACTTACAACAGCAGCATCTATATGGGTAACAGGATGTATAGGATTGGGAGTAGGCTGGGGATTTTACAGTATGTCTTTTCTTTCAGGACTGGCAGTTCTTTTAGTTTTGATAACATTAAAAAAAGTAGAAAGAAGATTCATTGATGATAGAACAATTTCAAAAATAGAGATAGAGTATGACAGTGAAATTAATAACGGAATGTATTACTCTAATACTAACGAAATATTCAAAGAATTCAGCATAAGAGTAAGAAGCATGAAAAAAGATCCTAATGAAAATAGGATATTATATACTCTTGTTATTCCAAGACAGTATAGTATTTTAGATCTTACATCTGAATTTTCAAAGAATAAAGAAGTAACTTCAATAAAAATAATTAAATAAAAATAGGAGAGTGACTTTAGCTTTTTAGTCATTCTCCTTTATTTTTTACATCAGTATTGAAGCTATAGGATATCCTACAAAAATAGTAACTATTACTGCAACTATCATAAAGATAAATCCATATTTAAACATATCAGTAGACTCTACCCATTCTGATCCAATAGCTATAGCTATATGAGGCATAGCTGGAGGAGTGGCAAAAGCGAAAGCTGACATCATTCCAATAATAGAAACAATTGCTGGAGCTGATACTGCACCATTAGTCGCCTGTACAAGAGGAATAGCCACAGTAGTAACAACTGTAACAGTAACCATATTAGATGAGAAGTTTGTTTGAATACAAGCCCACAGAGTAAATATAAGAACTAGGAGCATAGGGCTTACTTCTTTCAATATAGGATTTAAAGTTTCTACAAGATATTGAGCCAGTCCTACATGTTGATTTGTCATAGCACTACCTAGAGCGAGAGTACCAGCAGCCATTATAATACTTGACCATTGTACCCCTTTTCTCATTCCCTCTGCAAAATTCAATACAGGTTTTTCATCAAAAGACATTATAGAATAGCAGATAACTCCAAGCATAGGAGGCATAGCAGTTCCCATAGTTGAGATTTTTTTGCATATTACAGGAAAATAAGGCTTTAATATACTTGGAAGCACCCATAGAGCAACTATTATGCAGAATACTCCAAGAATAGCTTTTTCTTTCTTTTCCATTGGTTTTATTTCGTTTTTTAAAGCAGAAACATCTATATTTTTTATTTTTGTCATGTCAGGATTAAGTATAAATCTAAATATAAGAATTAAAAATATTGTACATATAATTCCTACAGGAACAGCAAAAGCCATGTATTCAGCATATCCAATAGTGAGTCCAGTAGCAGTTGCATAAAATCCCATAGCCATAATACTAAATACATGAGCAATAGGAGTCATTCCAGCAGCAACAGATACACAAAATGCAAGACTGATCATAAGCATTTTTCCTATTTTATCTCCTTTTTTTAATCCTAATATTTCATTAATTTTTTCTAATATAGGAAGAAAAACAACAAACAATACAGATGGGGATACAAAACATCCAATAAATATTATTGCTGAAATAAAAGAGATAACAAAAAGCCATGGACCTTTTTTAGCTATAGGACTTGTTATAAAAGAAACAGCGCATCTTTTCAGAAATGGAGTCTCTGCTAAAACATAAGTACATAGGAAAGTACACATTAAGAAAGCAAAAGTATCATTTCCAAAAGAACTTAGAAAAACATTTTTAAATCCAATTTCTGGAATCAGTCCTATTGCAGTTATACAAAGTAAACTAGGCCAGTCAATAGCAACAGTAAGCCATAATAATAAACTTCCTAAAAATATACCTATTACATTCATCCCTAATGGTTTCATCCCAGTTGGAAGTGGAAGATGCTTTACAAATAGAATTAGAAGTAATGCAAGAAAGATACAAGAATATCTTTTTACACTTTTAGCAGACATAAATTTTCCCCCTTTATTTTACATCAATATCACTTTATGTAGATATTATAAATACATATAATAATTCATAGAGTTTTGAAAATTATATCCTCATAAGGCTTCTTTGTCAATTTAAATCAAAAATCAGGAGCATTTAACTCCTGATAGTTCTAAAATTGTTGCTATTATTCAAATTATATCGAAAAATATAAAATAGTGTGCACAATATAAAAAATAAATATATAATAATAGTAAAATTTTTAAAAATAAAAGCTTATTCTTGAATAATTTCTACAATTTTTCCTTTATTATATTTTATTTCTTTAATTTTTTCTCCTTCTTTCGAGTATTCTAAATAGATTCCATCAGGCTCTCCAGAAACATAATTTATTTCTAAAACAATCTGCCCAGTATAATGATATTTTTTATATGAACCATTGAGTTTTCCATCTTTATATTCACTGTCTATGTATATTTGTCCATTTCTATAGAAATGCACATATTTTCCATCTAGTTTTCCATTTTTATAACTCATTAAAAGAAGTATCTGTCCATTATCATACTTCCTTAAAATCTTACCAGAATAAGGTTTACTTTCATTAATTATATAAACGATTCCATTTCTTTCTTGTTTTTTAGAGATATCAATTTCTCTTTCTTTGTCATAGCAGCTGCTAAGTAATATTATTGAAAAAATAAGCAGTAAAAGTTTCTTCATTCAGCTTCCTCCATAGATGTAAAGTATTTATATTATAACACGAGTAAAAAAGTTTTCCAATTAAAAATCAAATAGTAATTTAATAAAAAATTAAATAATTAATATAATTAGTGTGCCCATTAAATTAAATTTATTTCAAAAAAAATAATGTTAAATTCTAAAAAAAATATAATGATATAAAACAAAACATTTTTATTGATTTTTATATTCAAATGATTTATAATAGATTATGTTAAAAATGTTAAAAATGTTAATAAAAAAAGAGGGGGAGATTTTTTTTGGAGAATTTACATTAAACCTCAGTATAAAAAGCATTGTTTTGAGAATTTTTATGGCGATAATTATTGGGGGAATAATTGGATATGAAAGAGGATGTAATAATAGACCAGCAGGATTTAGAACACACATATTAGTTTGTTTAGGTGCTGCTATTGTTTCGTTGACTCAAGATCAACTTAGAATAAATATAGTAAAATTTGCTATGGAAACATCTACAGTAACTCAAGTTTTGAAGACAGATTTAGGGAGAATGGGAGCTCAAGTAGTAAGTGGAATAGGATTTTTAGGAGCAGGCTCTATAATGAGAGAGAAAAAAACTATAGGTGGTCTTACAACAGCAGCATCTATATGGGCTACAGGATGTATAGGATTAGGAATAGGATGGGGATTTCATAATATAGCAGTATCTGCGGGAATAGCTGTGATAATTGTTCTTGTTACTCTAAAGAAATTGGAAGTTACATTAATTGAAAAGAAATTTATAGAAAAAATAGAGATTATTTATAATGAGGAAAGAAATATGGGAGTCAATTTACAAGAAACATATGAAATTTTTAAAAGCTATAATATTAAAATAAAAAATTTAAAAAAGGAATTAAAAGAGAAAAAGGTGTTATTTACTCTGATCATACCAAAACATTTTACACTTTTAGATTTAACATCTGAATTATCAACTTTAAAAAGTATCTCTGAGATAAGAGACTTTTAAATAAAATAATTTTAAAATTTATAAAATATCTAGGAGGAATGAATTATGAGAAAGGCATTTAAATTATTTGGAGTATTATTTACAGCAGCAGCATTATTTACAGCTTGTGGAAAGGAAAAAGAAACAGAATTGACTACAAAATATCCAAGCAAAGCAGTAAATGTTATTGTTGCGTATAAAGCAGGAGGAGGAACAGATGTAGGAGCACGTATTTTAGTTTCAGAAGCTCAAAAATCATTTTCTCAACCTTTTGTTATAGTTAATAAACCAGGGGCAGATGGAGAGATTGGATACACAGAACTATTAAAAGCAAAGCCTGATGGATATACGATTGGATTTATAAATCTTCCTACTTTTGTAAGTATCCCTTTACAAAGAAAAACAAACTTTAAAAAAGAAGATGCAGCAGCTATAATGAACCATGTTTTTGATCCAGGAGTTTTAGCAGTTAAAGCAGATAGTAAATGGCAGACTTTAGAGGATTTTATAGAAGATGCTAAAGCTAATCCAGATAAATTAACAGTTTCAAATAATGGTACTGGAGCTTCTAACCATATAGGAGCAGCTCATTTTGCATATGAAGCTGGAGTAAAAATAACTCATGTTCCTTTTGGAGGAAGTACAGATATGATCGCAGCTCTTCGTGGAAACCATGTAGATGCAACAGTAGCAAAAATTAGTGAAGTTGGAAATTTAGTTAAAAATAATGAGTTACGTATTTTAGCTACATTTACTGAAAAAAGATTGGAGAATTTTTCTGAAGTGCCAACTTTAAAAGAAAAGGGATATAATGTTTTATTTGGTTCAGCTCGTGCTATAGTGGCTCCTAAAGGAACACCAGATGAAATAATAAATATATTGCATACTACATTTAAAACAGCTTTAGAAGCACCAGAAAATGTAGAAAAATCGAATAATTCAAATCTTCCTTTGCAATATATGTCACCTGAAGAACTTACAAATTATATAAATGAGCAGGAAATTTATATAAAAGAAATTGTACCTAAGCTAGGAATATAGGAGGAATAATGGGTAAGTATGATAAAATATTAACAATAGGGTTGTTGATATTGGAAACATTCTATTTTGTTTTAATAAAATCTCTGCCAGAAAATGCAGCTAAATATCCAATGTTTGTTTGTATGTTATTATTAGTTTTAACTATCATGTTAGGAATAAAAAGTTTTACATCTAAAGAAAAATATGAAGAGAAAATTTTTGCAGATCTTCAGCTAAAACAGTTTTTATTTATTATAGTAATTTCTGCAATATATATTTTTTTAATAGAATTACTAGGTTTTTTCGTAACAACACTTGTTTATTTGATGTTAACAATGATAGGCTTAAAAGCAAATATTAAACTTAGTGCCATCACTAGTGTAGGTTTTTGTATTCTTATATATTTGGTATTTGTAGCTTTCTTGAGAGTACCTGTGCCTAGCGGATTTTTAATTTAAAGGAGGAGATTATGTCAGATATATTATATGGGTTTATGACAGCACTCAGCCCAATAAACTTAATAGCAGCATGTGTCAGTGTAGCTATAGGAATAACAATAGGGGCTCTTCCTGGATTATCTGCTGCAATGGGAGTGGCTCTTCTTATTCCAATAACATTTGGAATGCCTGCTTCAACAGGGTTGATAGTGTTAGCAGGAGTATATTGCGGAGCTATTTTTGGAGGATCAATATCAGCTATACTTATCCGTACACCAGGAACACCAGCAGCAGCAGCAACTGCAATTGATGGATATGAACTTACAGTACAGGGGAAAGCAGGAAAAGCTTTAGGAACAGCAGTAATAGCTTCTTTTATAGGAGGAATACTAAGTTCAATTTCGTTATATTTATTTGCTCCAACTCTAGCAACTCTTGCATTAAAATTTGGTCCTGCTGAATATTTTTGGCTGTCAATATTTGGATTGACAATAATAGCAGGAGCAAGTACAAAATCAATAACAAAAGGGCTTATTTCAGGTGGATTAGGATTGATGATATCTACAATAGGAATGGATCCAATGCTTGGAAATCCAAGATTTACTTTTGGAATACCAAGTCTTCTTTCAGGAGTACCATTTACAGCTTCATTAATAGGATTGTTTTCTATGTCACAAGTATTGATGCTGGCTGAAAAAAAGATAAAAGCTTCTGGTAAGATGATAGACTTTGATGATAGAGTCCTTTTAAGCAGAGCAGAATTAAAAAGAATACTTCCTACAACACTTAGATCAACAGTAATTGGAAATCTTATAGGAATACTTCCAGGAGCAGGGGCAAGTATAGCATCATTTTTAGGATACAATGAAGCTAAGAGATTTTCTAAACATAAAGAAGAATTTGGACATGGAAGTATAGAGGGAATAGCAGGAGCAGAGGCAGCTAATAATGCTGTAACTGGAGGGTCGCTAATTCCAACATTTACATTGGGAATACCTGGAGAAAGTGTAACAGCTGTTTTATTAGGAGGACTATTAATTCAAGGGTTACAACCAGGACCTGATCTATTTACTATTCATGGGAAAATAACTTATACTTTCTTTGCAGGATTTATAGTAGTTAATATTTTTATGTTATTGTTAGGATTGACTGGTTCAAAAATGTTTGCCAGAATATCAAGAGTTCCTGATAATTATCTTATTCCGCTTATTTTTTCGTTAAGCGTGATAGGGTCATATGCTATAAATAATCAAATGACAGATGTAGGAATAATGTTTGTATTTGGTATAATAGGATATTTTGTTAATAAATTCCAGTTAAATTCAGCATCTATAGTATTGGCATTGATTTTAGGGCCAATTGGAGAAGCTGGGTTAAGAAGATCTATAATATTGAATCATGGAAATATGGATATATTATTCAAAAGTTCAGTATCAAAAGTTTTAATACTATTTACAATATTATCTCTATTTTCTCCAATAGTAATGGCAAAATTACAAAAAGAAAAATAAAATATATTTAATTAAAAAAAGGCTGAACTCTTATGAGTTTAGCCTTTTTGATTTGATTTCTAAGATATCGATAATTAAAGTGAAAGTACTTCCTTTATTGATTTCACTTTTTACTTTAATTTTGCCTTTCATATTTAAAATCATATTTTTAACAATTGAAAGTCCAAGACCAGTACCTTCTATTTTACTATTGCGTGATTTATCTACTCTGTAAAATCTATGAAAAATTTTTTTAAGTTCATTTTTTTCAATTCCACGACCAAAATCTTCAACAGATACAGTTAATTTTAAATTTTTAACAGAAGCTTTGACATTTATAGAAGTTGAAGCTTCTGTATATTTTATAGCATTATCAATTAAATTTCCAACTACTGTTCTTAACCATTCTTCAGAAATATAAGATATAATGGTTATGTTTTCAACAGTTGTATTTATAGTTATATCTTTTTTTATAGCTATATTTTTATAAAGAGAAGTAATTGTATTAAATGAATCTAATAAAGAAATTGTATAGATATTTTTTTCATTTTTAGATGAATTTTCTATATGAGATAGTTGTAATAAATCATTTACTAGATGATTTAATCTTTGAGTTTCCCTATCTATAATATCTATAAAATATTCTAATTGTTTTCTATCTTTAAAATGACCTAATTTTATAGTTTCAATAAATCCCCCTATAATGGTAATAGGAGTTTTTAATTCATGAGAAGCATTGGATACAAACTCTCTGCGAAGTTCTTCAACTAATTCAAGTTTTGTGATATTTTGAATAATAATAATAACTTGTTCACTTCCATCTTTCATAAAATTTGTTTTTATCTGATAAGTATTCTTATTCTTAGCAATTTTATTATTGAAGGGTTTTTTACTAGCAAGAGATTTTTTTATATATTCATTAAAAAATTCTAGTTCAGGATATGCAAATATATCAGAATGTCTATTCTGAAGATGAAATTCTTTTACTGCAAAATTATTAATCAAAATAATTTTCCCTGAATAGTCAATTACAATAATTCCTTCATGCAAGTTATCAATTATAGCTTGGAGATTATCAGCTTTTTTCTGTATATCTTTTAATAGAGCATTTATTTTAAAATTCATATAATTGAAATTTTCAGCTAATTCTTCAATTTCATCATGGGATTCAATAAGAATGGAATTGCTGAAATCCCCTTTTGCAGTATCTTTAGTAGCTTTTATTAAGAGGTCAATAGGTTTAGTAGCTCTGTTGATAAAATAAATAGATAAAATAATGGATAATATTCCTGATATGGTTATTCCTAAGGAAATAATAAGAATAGTTTCTTTTTTAAAAGCATCAAAAAGGAGTAAATCTTTGGATAACATAATAATTACAGGTTTATTATTAAGGGAGATTGCTCCAGTAAAAATCTCAATAGTTTTAATTTTCTTGGGAATATTTTTTACAACCCTATAAGAAGTAATTCCTTTTTTTGCTCTTTGAAATTCAGGAATATCTTTAAGAGTTGCAAAAATTATACTGTTATCATTAGAGTCAGCAATAGGAAAGCCATCTTCATTGATAAAAGTTACTCTGAAATCAGTTTTTTTAGAAAAAGATTGAGAAAGTTTATAGAGATATAAATGAGCATTTTTATTTTCTGATAAAAATACACTAATTAATTTACTGTTAGATATTCCATTAAAAAAAATAGATTGAATATAATTTTTTTTTATCATTTTATTAAAAATAAGACCAACAATCAAGGTGCTTGTTAAAATAATTGAAAAACAAATAAGAATAAATTTTCTTTTCATAGCATACTCCTAAGATTATATATTGTCAGGTATTTTATATCCAGTTCCTCGGATTGTTTCTATATAGGAGTTATTTTCATCACCTAATTTTTGTCTTAGCTTTCTTATATGAACATCTAAAGAACGAGTTTGATTATTATTTTCATAATTCCATACTGATTCAAATATTTTTTCCCTTGAGATAACTTTTCCTTTGTTATTTAATAAAAAAATAAAAAGTTTGAACTCTCTAATAGTAAGTTCTAGAGGATTATTATTTTTATAAACTAGATTTTTTACTAAGTCTATTTTTAAATCTTTATAATATATATAATTTGCGTTGCTTTCCACATCATTTTTTACAGGAGAATCATTTGAAATAATTGTTGAATCAGATTCTATTCTTCTTGAAAAAGCATTTATACGGGCAATCATTTCTCTTAAACTAAAAGGCTTAGTGATGTAATCATCAGCTCCAATTTCAAGGCAGACTATTTTATCTATTTCTTCAGATTTTGCACTAATTATTAATATTCTTATTTTATTAAGTAAAGGATTGTTTCTTATTTTTTTGCAAATATCAATTCCATTCATTCCAGGAAGCATTAAATCTAACAAAATAATATTTGGATTTATTTTTTCAATCAGAGACATGACATTATTTCCAGTATCAGTTGTGAAAACTTCATATCCATAAATTTCTAGATTTAATTTTAATAATTCTAATATATGTATTTCATCATCTATAATTAATATTTTTTTTCCCACAAAAGCCTCCTGCTAAAGCTAGATTATTTAAAGTTATTATAGCATATTTTTAGAAATAATAAAAAGCTGAACTAAAAGCAGTCCAGCTTTATTTTTATATATTTTAATCCTCATATCCATCAGGATGATTTTTATGCCATGTCCATGCTGTATCAATTATTTTTTCAAGAGTGTTATATTTAGGCTTCCATTTTAATTCTTTCATAGCTTTATCAGAACTTGCTACAAGTTTAGCAGGATCTCCAGCTCTTCTAGGTGAAACGATTGCTGGAATAGGATGCTTAGTTACTTTTCTGGCTACTTCAATAACCTCTTTTACAGAGAATCCCTCTCCATTTCCTAGATTGAATATTTCACTTTCTCCTCCATTATTTAATCTTTTTAGAGCAAGAATGTGAGCATCAGCAAGGTCCATTACATGAATGTAATCTCTGATGCAAGTTCCATCAGCAGTAGGATAGTCATCTCCATATATTCCTATGTGTTCTCTTTTACCAAGAGCTACCTGAAGTATAATTGGAATGAGATGGCTTTCAGGACTGTGATCTTCTCCTATTTTACCAGTAGGATGAGCACCAGCAACATTGAAATATCTCAAAGCTGTATATTTTATTCCATAAGCTTTATCACACCATTTAAGCATTTTTTCAACAGCAAGTTTGCTTTCTCCATATGGATTAGTAGGGAAAGTTGTATCGCTTTCAAGAATAGGTACATTTTCAGGTTCTCCATATGTAGCAGCAGTTGAAGAGAAAACTATTTTATTAACATTGTATTTTTTCATAGCTTTCAATAAACATAAAGTTCCGTAGAAATTATTTTCAAAATATTTTAAAGGCTCTTCTACGCTTTCACCAACTAAAGAGAAAGCAGCAAAATCAATTACACCATCTATTTTATTATCTTTAAATACTCTCTCCATGAATTCGTCATCTCTCAAATCACCAAGAACAAGTTTTGCTTTTTCGTGAACTGCATCAACATGACCAGTTTGAAGATTATCAAGTACAATTACCTCTTCTCCACTGTCAATAAGAGCTCTAGTAACATGACTTCCGATATACCCAGCTCCACCACAAACTAAAATTGCCATTTTATCCTCCTTAGAAAATAGTGTTTTTTATATTATACATCATATTTTTAAAAATTTTAATCTAATTCATGTTAATATATTCAACAAATCTCAGCAGACCTTTTTGACCCTCTGGGGTTCTTTTGTACACTCCAGCATCTTCAAGGACTCTTGAAAAAGTTATTCCAACTTCATCTTTTAAGATAGCTTCTACATTTTTAGGAGTTATTTCAAAATGTTTTTTTTGAATATTAACAGCCCAGTTTAAATGTTTTTCAACTTTAGGATCATTTTTAATTTTAGTTTCAAAGTCAGGTTCTGTCATATATTTTCCTAGTATTTCCAGTTCTTCCTTCAATCTTCCAGGAAGTACAGCAAGTCCCATAACTTCAATAAGCCCTATATTTTCTTTTTTTATATTATGGACATCTTCATGTGGATGGAATATTCCTAAAGGATGCTCATCACTTGTTCTGTTATTTCTAAGGACAAGGTCAAGCTCAAAATCTTTTCCTCTTCTCCTTCCAATAGGAGTCACAGTATTATGAGGAGTATCTCCAGAGAATGCGTATATTCCCAGAGATTCGTCACTGTATCCTCTCCAGTTATCAAGTATTTTTACTGCAAGGTCCACCAGTTTTTTTCTGTCAGAACTTTTTATTCTGATAACTGACATAGGCCATTTAACTATTCCAGCTTCAATATCTTCAAACCCTTTAAAAATTATAGATTTTTCTACAGGAGATTTTGCCATTGGAAATTCATGATGTCCTCCCTGATAGTGATCATGACTTAAAATTGATCCTCCAACAATTGGAAGGTCAGCATTTGATCCTACAAAATAATGAGGAACCTGTTCAACAAAAGCTGTTATTCTATTAAAAGCATCTTTGTTTATTTTCATAGGTCTATGTTCCCCAGAAAAAATAATGGCATGTTCATTGTAATAAACATATGGAGAATATTGAAGGAACCATTGCTCTCCCTCTAAGAAAAATGGAAGAACTCTATGATTTTGTCTGGCAGGATGATTTAATCTTCCTGCATATCCAACATTTTCATAACATAAAAGACACTTAGGATATGATGATGGAGGAAGAAGTCTTTCTTTGGCTATATCTCTTGGATCTTTTTCAGGCTTTGAAAGATTTACAGTTATTTCCATATCTCCATATTCTGTATTTGAATACCAGTACATATTTTTTGCTATTCTGTCTGTTCTTATATAGTTAGTTTTTTGAGCAAATTCATAATAATTATCAGTAGCTTTTTCTATTCCTCCAAGACTTGATATTTTTATAAATTTATCTATTACATGAGTGGCAGATGGAGTTATTTTCCCCATTATCTCTGTATCAAAAAGATCTTTTACAACAATACTGTCTTCAATTATACCTTTTTCCACAGCCCAGTTACATATATTTTCCAGTATTTCATTTGGATATTGAGGGATAGTTCTGGAAGAAATATCTGTATCTTCCCAGTCTTCAAGTTTTAAAAGGGATATAATCTCATTTCTGGATATAATTTCATCATATTTTCCTATGAGGTCATTTTTTAATCCGTAAGCCAGCAGTAACTTTACCTCTTCAAATATATTCATTAAAAATCACCTAACTTTCTACTTCCATCACCAATTTTAGCTACATAGAAATCAGCAGTTAATCCAGTTTTTGCTTTGTATTTTTCTCCAACAGATTTTATAAATTCATCAATAAATTCATCTTTTACAATGCTTACAGTACATCCTCCAAACCCAGCACCAGTCATACGAGCACCTATTACACCTTTTGCTTCCCATGCAGCTTCTACTAGAGAATCAAGTTCAAATCCTGTTACTTCATAGTCATCTCTTAAAGAGATGTGAGATTGATTCATAAGTTTTCCAAAGGCTTCTACATCACCAGAATTTAATTTTTCAACAGCTGTTTTAGTTCTTTCATTTTCAGTTACTGCATGAGTGGCTCTTTTTAATTGCTCCTCATCAGTTATAAAATGTTTTACTTCATTGAATTTTTCTACTGAAAGTTCTCCAAGATTTTTTATATTTATTCCATTTTCATTTAAGACTTTAACAGCTGCTTCACAAGAATTTCTTCTTTCATTATATTTAGAATCAGCAAGTCCTCTTTTTTTATTTGTGTTAGCTATAACTATTGATGCTCCATCTAATTCTACAGGAGCATAGTGATATTCAAGAGTATTGCAGTCTAAAAGAATAGCATTATCTTTTTTACCCATTCCAATAGCAAATTGATCCATTATTCCACAGTTTACTCCTATAAATTCGTTCTCAGCTTTTTGAGAAAGCTTTACCATTTCTACCATATCTATATCAAGTTTAAAGATTTCTTTTAAGATAACTGATGTAAGAAGCTCTATTGAAGCTGAAGAAGAAAGTCCAGCACCATTTGGAATATTTCCAAAGAACATTACATCAAATCCTTTATCTATTTTATATCCAGCATCTATAAAAGTTTTTATTACTCCTTTAGGATAATTAGCCCAATTATCAGATGGAGTATTTATAAGCTTATCCAAAGAAAATTCTTTTGTTCCTAATTTTTCAAAGTTTTTAGAATACATTCTAAAAATATTATCATCTCTTCTTTTTACAACTGCGTAAGTACCAAAATCCAATGCACAAGGGAATACAAATCCACCATTATAGTCAGTATGTTCTCCTATAAGATTTACTCTTCCAGGAGAAAAGAATACCTCAACAGCTCCTGAATGATTAAATAGAGTTTTAAAATCTTGTACCAATCCTTTTATCATATTATATTCAACCTCCGCAAATTCTTTTCTAAAAATCTAGCCTACCTTAATATAAGTATATAGTATAAATTGATTTTAACAACTAAAATTACAAAAAAACCCCTTCTCTTTATAAACTTAGTAAAATAAGTTTTTGGAGTTTTATGAAAAATGTTGTATAATAAGAATATATATGAAAGGGGGAAATATGAAACCAACAAGTGCAAAAATGAAGACATTGGAATTTATAAAAAATAGTAATGGAACTTCAAGAATAGAACTGGCAAAAGAACTCAATATTACCCCAGCAGGAATTGGGAAGATTGTAAATGCTTTTTTAGAGAAGGGAATTATAAAAGAATATAGTGAAGGAGTTTCTACTGGTGGAAGAAAACCACTTATACTTAGAATAAATGAAGAAAATATAGGAATGATACTTGGAGTATCATTGGCACCAAGATTTATTCAAATATCTATTGGAGACATAAATGGAAAAATATTGAGGACTAAAAGATATTCGTTAAAGAAAAGGCTGGCTAAAAAGGAAAATAATATATTAAAAGCAGTTGAAGCCCTCATAAAAAAAGAACTAAGAAGCGAAGAGATAACAATAATATCTATAATAATGAATGGGATGGTAGATAGTGAAGCAGGAATATCTATATTTTCTCCACATTATAATTGGAAAAATATAAAGCTCAAAAAACTGCTAGAGGAAAAGTTTAAGAAAAGAGTCTTTATAGAAAATGATGTAAGAGGGATGGCACTTACTGAAAAAATATTTGGTTCCTGCAAAGAGAAACATAATTTTGTTGTATTGAGCATAGGAGATGGAGTAGGAGGAAGTATTTTCTTAAATGATTCTCTTTATCATGGATATGGATCTATGTCAGGAGAGCTTGGACATATGGTGGTAAAAAGAAATAGCTCAGAGAAATGTTCATGTGGAAAGAGAGGATGCCTTGAAACAGAAGTATCCAATGTAGCAGTTATTAAAAAGGTAGTATCTCAAATAAAACTGAATAATTACAGCAGTCTTAAAAATACTCTTAGTGAAAAAGGGAGTTTGGATATCGGAGACATAATAAATGCTGTAAAAGAAAAAGATATGCTTACTTTAAATATAATGAATGAGGCAATTTATCTCACAGCTCATGCTGTTGATGGAATAATTTCAGTAATAAATCCTGAAAAGATAATTCTTTTTGGTGCTGTATTTAAAAGCAGCTTTTTATTTAAAACACTTGTTAATGAAGTGAAAAAAGTAACTTTAGATGAACAGAATTATGAAATAAAAGTATCGGAATTTTCAGATAATATTTATGAAATATCACCATTTGCAGTGGTTAATTATAATATATTTAAAGAGCTATAAAAATAAGGGGAAATATAATGGGAATTAATAATATTGGATATTCAATAAAGAGAAAAAATAGATTAGCTGCATTTCTTTTTATAATGGGAGCAATATTAATTTTTTTATTTTGTTTAAGAGGTTACATATCTTATTTTGGAGGACCTATATCAATAGAAAAATTAAAAAGCTTAAAATTAAAAGGTGAATATGTTCAAATAGAAACAGACTTTTTATTGGGTCCATTTGCAGGATATGATTATGGAATGGGAGAAACATCAGATAAAGCATATATAATTCCAATAGATGAAAATAAACAGAAATGGATTGCTGTCTATGTGAAAGGGAAAAAAGCAAGAGAGTTTGAAGAGTTAAAAGAGACTCTGATAAAGGCTTCACAGACAAAAGATAGAAATGAATTTAAAAATTATACTGTAAATTTAAAAGGAACAATATTGAATATGGAGAGAGAGTTAAAAAAATATTATTTAGAATTTACAAAAGCTCCATATGATCAAAAAAGAACTTTTTTACCTTTGATTATTCAAGTGGACAAAGTTCCATCTTCAATTGATGGAATTGCTATAGATATTACAGTAATGTGGCTGTTAACAGGTCTTTCTTTTTTCTTGGTGACAGCAGCATCTTACTTAATAATAAAATCAGAAAAAGATAGTTATTTAGGTTATTTAAAAGATTATTGTGAAAAATCATCAAGTTATGAATATACTTGGCAGAAAATAAATGAATTATGCAGTGAAAAACCATTGATAAAAAATGTTTGGATAAATGAAAAATGGATGCTTTTTAGAATTGAAAAATATTTATATATCATAGATATTGATAATATAGTATGGATTTATTTAGAAGAAGCAAGAAGCAACTACAGCAGAAAACCTATCTATGGATTATGTATTGCAGAAGAAACGAAAAAAAAATATTGTATTCCCATTACTGAAAATGAAACATGGATTATAGATTATTTATTTAAAATACATAAACGAGCCTTATTTGGATATAATGAAGAATGGCAGAGATTATTTGAAAATGAATTTGAAAAGTTTAAAAGATTTGCAAGAAAAATAAATTAAAGAAATAAAAAAGAGGATAGATCAAATCTTTGATTATGGCTATCCTCTTTTAATTGTATGCTATTTTTTTAAAGCGTCAGCTACAGCTTCTTTAAATCCTTGTGAAGTATAAGTAGCACCTGCTACATCATCAACATCAACAGATTGTTTAGCTATAATTTCAGAAGTTAATTTTTCAATAGCTGGCTCAGCTATTCTTTTAGTATCTTTCATTTCTAAAACTTTTATAGCAACGATTTTGTCTCCATTTTTTTCAACAGAAACTTTAATTTCATCTTTGTATCCAAATCCTACTCCCTCTGATGCTGCTAAAGCTGCAACTGAAGATATGATTAGTAATGCAGAAATAAATAATTTTTTCATTTTTATCCTCCTGTTAAATTCAAGTAATATTAAGATTAAAAAAGTTTGATAAAGAACATAAGCATTATAAGTATAATTCTAAAAATTACTTTATCAATAACAATTTTCAATTAAATACATCTTTAATAGCAGTAAAGAATTTTATTTTTTGTATATTTAAATTGAAGAAATAATTTATAAAATTTTTCTTTAAAGCTTTAATATTATTATATAATAATTTTCTAAAATTAATAAAATTTCTGTGAATATACAGTTAGATTTATATATTCATTATAAAAATTAGAGATAAAGTATTAGATAACATATAGATATTATATACAATAAATTCTAAAAAAAAGCAATAAAAAAATATTTCATTCATGTTCAAACCTTATGAAGAAAACTTGCAAAAAGATATAAATTAAGGTAATTTAGGGGTTAAATGCTGAAAAGCTAGAAAATACAGTGTTTTCTAGCTTTCAATTAACAGATAAATCATATAAAGTCTTATAAAATCGTATAAAATTTTATAGGTTGCACCCAAAAAGTACCCAAATATTAAATTAAATCTATGGCTTTTTTTAGTTCCTCAATATCTTTATGAGTATAAATCTTTTCAGTCATATCATAATTACTGTGCCCAATAATTTTAGCTATAGATACTTTGTTTGCATCAGCATTACTCAATAAACTTGCAAAAGTATGTCTGCAATCGTGAATAGTGTGTTCCATATCTAATTTTTTCATTAATTTTCTAAAATATGTTATATATGATGAGTAGGATAAATTCTTTTCCTTTCTGCTCAAAATAAGATATTCATTACTTGGAGTCATTCTGGTTTTAATAAATGGTAGTATTTTCATGTTGATAGGAATAAGTCTATTCTTTCCTGCATCAGTTTTTATACCACCTCTGATAGTCCTATTCTCAAGGTCTATATCCTGATTTTTGATAGTCAGAAGTTCTCCCACTCTCATGCCAGTATATATCATAATTAATATTGTATCTATCCATTCTAATTCTTTATATTTCCAAAGCTTAGTTATTTCCTCATCAGTAAAGATTTTTCTTTCAAGTATCCTTTCAACCTTTCCTAACTCTATGAATTGAGTATAATCCTTCTCTATTATATCATATTTTAAAGCATACTTAAATAATTGGTTGAGCATCCTTTTTATATTTCTTTTACTAGATTCTGAAAGCTCAAGATTATTCATGAACTCCTGAAGATGTATTGTTTTGAGTTCTGCTATTTTTCTATCTTTCAAAGGTTTAAAATGTGTATAGTTGCTTTCATAATTATTTTGTGAAAGCTTTGAGAGTTTTTTAAAGTGCATCTCTTTCCATCTATTATAAATATCATCTATAGTTAAATTTTCAACCTCAATATTATATGGATCAAATTTAAAAGTTATAAGGCTTTCTAGTGCTTCTTTTCTAGTTTCAAAATATCCAACTGTTTTCCTAATTTGCCTACCTTTGCAAATATCAAAACCTATTGTTTTAATAGCTCTCCAAGGTTTACGCCTATTTCCAGTAACTTTATAGACAGTTCCAAAACCATTTGGATTCTTCATATAATCACACTCCTTTATAAAATAACCAAGGTGTGATATAATACAATTGGTGATTGTTTATATGTAACCTTGGTTATATATTTACTTCAAACGGCTCCTGTTACCAGCAGGGGCTATTTTATTATTAACTTCTTTTATATACTAATAAATACCGATATTTTTTAAGACCTCGTAAAACTCGCAGTACTTTTTTAGGGACTGCAAAATCTGCGGATATTCTTTTTTAGGACTGCCGAAAGTGCCGAATAGCCTTTTTTTAAGGTAGCCGAAAAGGACGGATTCTTTTAGGGAGTTAAAAAAGTTAAGATACTTTTATTCAAACCTTAACATTTCTTAACAACCTTAGTATTTCTTAGTAATATTAGGATTTATTAGTAATTTTTCTGAAATACTATCATTTCTTTTATTTTTTTCAATACTGTTGCTACTTGTGGCAATATCTTTTAATCATGATGTATCAAATATCATAGTTATTCTCCTTCAATATTTTATAAAGTTTATTTCATCTAAATTCTCAAGACTAGGAGTTTTAGCTTCATTAAAAAATAATATTTGTGCTGTTGTTCCTGAAAATCCTAGAATTTCTTTAATTTTCTGCATTTCATTTAATTTAAAGCAACTTTGACCAGTTATTCTTTTTTTAAATACTGCTTTACTCATCCCAATAAGTTTACAGAAGTTTTCTATATCTCCATTTAGATTTATATCAGTATAATAGTCTATTACTATTTTCAAAGGCAAGTTATTATACTGACTCATAAGTTTTCACCTTCTCTAGCAGCAACCTTCCCAACCATTACCCCATAGTGAAAAACCGCTAAAATTCCTACACAATGTTCAAATTCCTTAAGACTATTTGAATATAAATAGTCTATTATAGGAATATATTTATCTGGTAGAGGCTTTTTACAATTAACAATTTCAAATATTTGTTGTGCTGTCAATTCGTTAAGTTTCATAAGTTTTCACCTGCCATAGCTTCCAATACAGTGATATATCCTTTCTTGATTAACTGATCCAGGTATTCAAAACAATTTATATTTTGTTCTCTTAAATCTTTATATTTCATATTTTCACTTCTCCTTTATTGACATTTAGGAGTTTTTCAGCTATAATAAAATAAATTGTGTGAAGATTTTTATCTTGAAGCCGTGATATTGGTAGTATCACGGTTTTTTATTTTATCTAGCATAAAACATCTCCAATTAATATACTAACAATCACTTTTACAAAAATGTATTTTAGATTTCATAAAGTCTTCTACTGATACAGCTCTTTCTATGAATACATCTTTTAATACTGCTCCTCTAACAGTTCCAGCCCCACAGATATATTTGATTTTTTTCTCTATAGGAATATTTTTACTTACAACCTCATCAATAAGATCTGTTTCACTTTTTTCAACTTTTGCATTAGGTATATTTCTGTAGTATAAGTATGCTTCTTTTAAGTATTTCTTAATTTTCTTTTTATTTTTTACAGTTTTTAATTTCTTCAAAGTCATTTCTAGATATGGTATGTCTTTGGGCTCTGGTGTAATTAATTGGTCATCATGGTCAGTTAATACAAACATTATTTTTCACTCCTTTCATTTAATTTTTTACTCTCCCACACTTTTATCCATACTTAAAATAGCAGTTTTTTATATATCTATGGGTTTGGGATTCCCAATAATTATATATTCCAATTTCTTATCCATAGTTTCCGTACTTTTTTATCGAGTCTACTCCCTATATATTTATATACTCCCCCCTATACTATATATACCTATATACTCTTTTTATATTTTATAAATATATATATAATAAGTATGGAAAGTATGGGATATAAGTTTCAAGTCCTTTATTTTACAGGGTTTTTATTCCCACACTTTTTAAAAAACTACTCTGGAAAAAGTGTGTAAAAAGTATGGGAATCACACTTTTTGAAATAAAAATGCTCTTTGATTATTTTGTTTAGAGTCTTGTAGAGTAAGATTCTTATGTTTTTTCATAGTTCTGGTGAAATTAGTTAAAGTTACTGGTTTCATTCCCTCAGATTGAGCCTCTGAATAGTAGTAATTATATACAAGGTTTTTATCCATACCAATATAAAACTCTTCTCCTTTCTCATCTTCTAATTGAGCAATAATAGACAAAACAGGGTTGTTATTTTTGTTAAATTCTTCTAAGAGTTCTCTAGTCTCTTCTGTTTCTGTAAATCCTTTATTTTGAATAATTCTTTTTAATCCTATTATCCCAATTACTATTAAATACTCTATACACTCTTGAGTTTTTATTTTATCTAAAAAATAAGGATCATAATCTTTACTTTCTTTAGTAAAACTATTTTTAAATGGTATAATTATAATTCTTCTAGCAGTTGCTCCAGTAGGGTCTTTTATTCTAGGTATATCATTAGCACTAAAAATAAATTTTGCATAACAATTAAATTTTATTGGGTTTTTCCCTTTCTGTTCAGCAACAATAATATCTCCTGTTACTAATTTTCTGAATATCTCAGCTTCTGGAATATATCCACTTCCTATATCATCACCTATATTTAATAATTTTCCTGCCACTTCATATACCCTAAACCTTGAATTGATAATATCATTGAGACTTAAAGCACTGGTATTATCCTTACCAACTGTATACATTAGTATTTTTAAAAATGTAGATTTACCATTTGATTTATCCCCAGTGATAATAAATGCTTTTCCTAATTCATTTTTAGCAAATAGAATATAACCTATAACCTCATCTATTAATAATCTGATATTTTCATTGCCATAAGCGAATTTATTAAGAGTTGTATCCATAAGCTCTGAATATGCTAATAGATTATAATTCCAAGGTATTTTATTGGTTATAATGTACTTAGGGTTAAAAGGTAAAAGCTCATCAGATAAAATATTATAAATCCCATTCTTGAAAGCAATTAAACCAGTATTATCTCTTTCTTTTTCTTCTGTTATGAGGTCTAGATACTTTAAAACCTCTTTTCTATTGCTGTCTTTTAAATTAGGGATAATATTGATCATTAGTTTTTCAATTCCTCTATCTTTAACATAAATTCCATCTTCATAACAATGGAGCTCTCCATCAATTTTTATAATGCCATACTGTTCCTTTAAAAATTCAGCAAAATTATTGAAATAGAACTTACCACTTTCAGAGAAAAAATTGTATTGGATATTTTCCTTTTCTCCTTTAATGAAAGTTTCATCTCTCAATATTGTCTCAAGTTCTTTATCTTCTAAAGGATCAGCAAAGAAATAGCTATTAATCACTCTTATAATATCTCTTATTTCATCTCTATCAGTAAATCCAACATTCTGTAAAGCTAATATATGTCTTGTAAGAGTATCATTTCTGCTTCCCTCTCCTAAATCATTGAATAAGGCTGTAGGTTGTTTTAATTCCCCAGTGTCTTTATCGATATTTTCATCAAAATCCCCCAGAGGTTTAAAAGGTTTTAAAAAAGTAGGGAGCTCATCTAATTCATTCACAGAGAATTCCAGTCCATATACTATTTCTCTCTCAGTTAGTTCTCCTACTTTTTTTAAATATTCAACTCCATTAGCATTTCCACTTTTTGAATCTGCTACTATACCACAAGCTAAATATTGTTTGGTTATAGTTTTATCTAGATACCCTTTGGGATCTCTAAATATAAAGTGCTTCCCTTTTATAGTTTCAAATACTTTACATTTTAACCCTATTTCTTGGATGACATTGTATAAAAATTCAGCTTGTTCTCTTATGTCAACATCTATATAAGCTATTCCAGGAGCAAGAACTCCAAAGAACCCATTTTTATGAGCAACTGCTTGATAATCGAGGAGCTTAGCATTTCCTTTATATTTTGTGAATTTCCCGGTGTTCAGTACATAACCATATCCTCTGTATATCCCCAGATGCTCAGGTTTAACTTTCATTTCTAATCTCCTTTCTCTTAATATTTAACTGTTTGCAGTTGTCAGTTACAACCTCGCTTGTACTTTTTGATTTAATGTCGAATTAATCCTCTTGCTCAATAAGCTCAGTTACATCTACTTCTAGAGCTTTGGCTATTTTACCTACAGAGATTGGTCTTAAATTTGCATCTGGCTTACCAATTTTATATAGAATAGCTTTAGCAACATTAGAAATTTCAGCTAACTCTAAAACTCCCATGCACTTTTTAGCTAAAATTAAATCTAACTTTGCCTTATTTATTTTCATAATTGTACCTCCTCTTTTTTTCCAAAGCATAATATTTTATGTTTTTATGATTTTATTATATAATATATTATGTAAAAGTCAACAAAAATTTTTAAAAGTTGTAATATTTTATGTATTATGCTATAAAATAACTATGATTAGTGAGGTGAATTAATGAAAAATAGCTTTGGTGAAAATATAAAAAAAATTAGAAAAGAAAAAGGCTTAACTCAATCTGAATTTGCAAAACTTATAAAAAAGTCACTTTCAAGTGTGCAAAAATATGAGGCAGGAGATGTATCTATTCCAATTGAGGTTATAGCTGCCATTTCCCAAGAATTAGGAGTACCTAGCAGTAAAATAGTAGGGGACTTTGATTCAAAATATTATAAATATGGAGCTATTAGGAATTTGTTAAGCTTTATGGGATACATTTTTGAAGAAGTTGAATTATACACTGACACTGGAAGTAATAATTTTGAATATTATTCTCCTACTGGTAATGATTTTGAACCAATATATGTTATAAAAAATGAAAAAGAAGAAATTCAATTAACTTTGAAAGAGTTAGATATTTTTGTGAATGATATAGAAAAATATGTTAAATTCTTGATATCTGGGTTTGATAGTTCTAAAGATTATTTTGAAAATATAGATATTGATAACTATTTGACAAATGAGATGATTTCTTCAATAAAAGAAAAAATTGGATTTTATGGTGATGAGCATGTAAAACCTTTAAATAGATTGGAAGAATTAATTTGGAAAAGATATTTAGAAATTAACAAAGATAAAAACTAAATTTCATAGAATAATAAAAACCTAAGTTAAAATTCTAAAAGGAGTTAGGGAATGGCACTGAAAACAGGAGAGGTAATAAAATTTAATAGAACTAAAGATTTTGAATATTTAAAACCTTTAGGTAGAGGAGGAACTGGAGATACTCATTTATTTTTAGATAAAACTACAGATATAAAATTCGCTATAAAAAAATATACACCTATTCAGGCTGAATTTGTAAAAGAATTATATGACAGATTTGTAAATGAGATAAAAATTTTATTTAATATATCTCACCCAAATATAGTTAGAATTTACAATTATTATCTTTATCCAGAGCACAGTCTTGGATATTTGCAGATGGAATATATAGATGGAATTCCAGTAGATCAATATGATACTTGGTTTGGTGGTAAATCTTGGGATAAGATTTTTATTGAAACAATATCAGCTTTTAGATATTTAGAATCTAAAAATATTCTTCATAGAGATATAAGACCTGCAAATATTATGATTTCTTATGATGATGAAGTTAAAATAATAGACTTTGGCTTCGGAAAACTTTTGAATTCTTTTGAAGAATATGCAAATAGTATTTTGCTTAATTGGCCTGTGAGTGACTTTCCTCATGAAATAAAAAAGGATAAGGAATACACTATTCAATCAGAAATATTTTTTCTGGGGAAAATGTTTAATTCCATTTTAAAAGAAAAAGAAGAATTAGAAAATTTTAAATATAAATTTATTTTGGATAAAATGATTAAAATATACCCAGAGGAAAGATATAAAACTTTTACAGAGATAGAACAAGAAATTTCATCAGGATTGTTTGCTGATATATTATTTAGCGACAGTCAAAGAAATGTTTATACTAAATTTGCTGATGCTCTTGAAAGGGCTATAGCTCATTTTCTAGAGCCAATGCCAATTAATGCTGTAACAGATATACAAACTATTTTAAAGAATTTGTTTGAATTAATTACTAAAAATAGTTTAGAAAAATATATTCAGAGAAATGATCAATTAATAAATATTTTTATAAATAACAATTATATGTATTATACTTATAAACAAGAAAAGATTGAGGTTAAAGTTGTTAATGATTTTTATACCTTTTTTTATACTCTTGAAGCAAAAAAGCAAATGATAGTATTAGACAATTTATATTCTAGATTATCAAAGATTGAGATTAAAATGGAAGAAAAACTTTATGACGATGATGATGAATTTCCATTCTAAGCTCAAAAAATAATACACCAAATGAGGAGGAAATAAATGATTGATCCAAGTAAAGCACTTGAACTTGTAAAAGCTGGTGCAGGAACACTCAGCCAATATATAGTTAGTGATCCAGTTACAGCAATAGCAAACCTTTGTACAATATCAGGGTTTTCTCTAAGAAATGTAAAGGGGCTACTTAACTTTAATAAATGGGGGAAAAAGTTCAAGGAAAGGTTCCCAAATGGATTAAAAACAGAAAAACAAAAAACTATATTAAGCGATTCTTTCATAGAACTAGAAGATTATATCAAAAATAGTGCTAATTTTGATGACAATGTATTTGAAAAGATAGGAGCTTTATTAATACATGGTTTAGAGAATGAAGATTATTTTTATGGTCATACAGATTTAGGAATTAATATTTTTAAATTAGTTATAGGTTAATGAAAAAAATCAAAAAGGAGGATTTAATGGAAAAATTACTTTTTTTATCAGGACTTAATGCATTAAATAAAAATGGGCTTTTAAGATATTACAGTGATGAACTCAGAATATTACAAGAAAACTTTGATTTAAAATATCTAGATGAATACTATAAACCCGAAGATTTAGATTTAAAAGAATTAATTCAAAGTGAAGAAATTGATATTATAGTAAAAGATTCTACAGAAACAAGTATAACTCATCGTCCAGAAATTAAAGATACTTGTTTTATAGAAGAGGAAATATTTGAAGGCAAACCTTTTTATACTCTTACAGGAACATGTTTAAATTTTGATAAACTTTTTGATAGATTAGGAATAAAATAATTATATGAACACAAAAAAAGAATTCTAACTCAAAAGCTGAATAACTAACCAAACTTAAATTAAAGGGTTTTGCCCTGATGGAGTCTCCAATATATTGTGGGGGCTCTTTATTTTATATATGAGATATTCTAAAGCCAGTATTTAAGCCCGTTAGGATTTTCTTCCGAACGGATTATTTAAGCAAAGTTTCGGAAAAAGGTTTCCGAATTTTATATTCTGACTTTTCTGACTTCCTAAAAAGAGATCTATTTTTAAAAAACATCACTTTTTTAAAATAGCGTATCGTAAATTTCACGGAACGCAATTAAAAAACTGTAACATTTCAATTATTATGAACTTTCCGAACTCCCTAAAATCTACTTAGTTAAATTCATGAAAGCTGAAAGTTTAGCTCTCCTGATTTCTTTATATAGAACTGGGCGGAAAGTTCCGCCGAGCTAAATATCTATAATAGAACTGCCCCGAAAGTTCGGGTGAGCTAAACTGAATCAAGTAATCTTTTATTCTTTTTTCATGCACACAAGTGTGTATCAATTCAATTCCCTGAAATTTACGGTTTTTATTATTGTCCATAAGACTATCACAATACAGGAGAAATTTCATTTCTGGCATTTTCTTGGGAAAATATGGGGGATGCGGTATTGAGAA
>OGZT01000194.1_pt1 | contig 49084 bp, 47 predicted proteins | sample 1576891 | NCBI WGS metagenome assembly OGZT01 (sample SAMEA3541521, study PRJEB24748) | human gut metagenome | biome: human gut; feature: human-associated habitat; material: faeces | place: China | collected 2012 | reverse complement strand
AAAAGAATTGAAGAGAGAATGACAAGGATAGAAGAACAGCTGATGAAACAAAATAGGTGCTGAAAAAAATAAAAAGAGAAAATAAAAAAATTTTTCATCAAAAAAGAATAAAAATAAAGAAAATCCTCAATATAAATTTACTGGGGATTTTTGTATTTAAGGATACTTTAAAAAAGTTCTCTTTTATATACAAATGCGAACACTTACATTTTTATTTACCCAAAAATTTCTTTAAGTCATAATTTTTGTGTATACCTATATGCTAGATGATACATTATTTTGATAAAAAAGTCAATATTTTAAAATTAAAAAATATTCTCTAAAAGTAATAAATTAACTACTGTTCGCATTTGTATATAAAAGCGTATAGTAATGTACTAATATAAAGTTCACTAAATCATACAAAATACAAATAAGACATATTTCAAAAAATGAGCTATATTGATTAAAATTATGAAAAAATATTTTGAGGAGGGAACAATGATAGAAAAAATTATGAAGGCTGTAAAAAGTGAGAATAAAAAAAGAGGAAGAAATATAACGATAGGGACAGTAGTTGGAATGCTTCTCTCTTGTACATTTGTAATGGGAGCAACCACAGTTAGAGAAGACGTAATAGAGTTAAATATAGCGAATGATGGTAGTGGGATAAAATTTGATAAAGTATTCCCTGAAAATAGCTGGAAAGAAAATATTTATACAAATAATGCTATAATATTGGGAGAAAGCTCAACTGGTACAGAAAATAGAATTGGAATAAAAATAGATGGTGGAAATAAGGAAACAAATTTAACTCTTGTAAATAATAATACAATATCAGGAAAAAGTACACATGGAAATGGATATGGAATATTGATGGAGCATTTAGGAGAGGGTAGTAAATTTAAATTTATAAATAATGGTGTAGTTTCAGGAGAATCCTCTGCTACAGATCCTGAAGGGGGATATGGAATCTATATAAGTGGTAATAAGGATGAAAATATTGATTTTTCTATTCAAAATAATGGTTTAATAATAGGAAAAAGTTTACATCAAAGGGGATATGGAGTTTATATAAGTAACTTAAAAGGTGGAAGCTTTGTAAATAATGGTACAATATCAGGAGTATCTTCTGGTGAGACTGGAAGTGGATATGGAATTTATTTAAACTCAGTTTCAGGGAATGAATTTACTCTTGAAAATAATGGTTTAATATCAGGGGATGGTTTAATATCAGGGAAAGGTTATAATTCTTATGGAATATGTGGAAGTACTTCTAATATAGGAACTTTAAAAAATAATGGTTTGATTTTAGTTTTGGGAGGAAATTCAAATTATGGTATCTATATGGTTACTGGTAGTTCTGCAAGAGTTTTAGAAAATAATGGTTTGATTTTAGCAAAGAATACTGGAATATATCTAATAGGAAATACAAAAACTTTAACAAATGAGGGTTCTATTTTAGGAAATTCTTCTGGAATTACCATCCCTTCTGATGGAGGAACTATTAATGGTGATGCAGTAACTATAGCAAATAAAGGAATGATTTTAACAAGGAGCACGGGAGGAGAATACAAAGGAATAGCTATATATGGTAGTAGTAAAGTTAATGACAGAGTAGGGACTTTAACAAATGATGGTTTAATTTCAGCAAAAGGGAATGATAAAAGTTTAGGAATGCAAGTATCTAGTTCAGGAAAAGTAGGAAATATAATAAGCAATGGTTTGATCCTATCAAATGGAACAGGGATAAGAGCAACTGCTGCAACTAATGAGGATAAAGGAAAGATAGGAAATATAGTAAATAATGGGGCAATTTCAGCAGAAAAATATGGAATTGCAGCTGATCCAACTAATAACAATGGTGGTTTTATTGATAAAATAGTAAATACAGGAGTTATCTATGGGAAAACTAATGCTGTAAAAAAGATCGCTGGAGGTACTACTGCTGGAGAAATTGAAAGTACTACTAACTATGGAATACTTGTAAATGGAGCAAATAATGATGTAGTTGATGTAGCAGGAAAGACATTACAGAATTATGGACTTATAATAAAAAATACAGATAATACAGCAACAGTAACAGCAGGAAATGTAGATATTAGTCCTAAAGGAGTAATAGTAGGATATAAAAGAACAGTTGAATCTGGAACAGCTAAAGATACTCCAATAAAAAGAAATTTGACTATAAAAAATGCGGGAATAATTGGAGGTACATCAGGAAATGCAACAAATAGTTTTATATTTTCAACTAATGAAAAAGAATATGATAATTCTATATTGAATGGAATGAATGACACATTAAAAATTTCAGGAGCAAATGTAAACAGAGAGGTAAAAGGTTCTATAATCAATGCTTATGGAAATGCAGTTAAGTTTGATGGCGAAAACCAAAAGAAGCTTACGTTATCTGGAACAATAGTAAATGGTGGAATAAAAGATGGTGCAGTTGCTATAAAAGGAAGCAGTGGAGCAGATACTCTTATACTTCAATCTGAAAATGTAGGATATACAGATGGAACAACAGGCTCTCAAAATACTATAATCAATGGGAATATAGATATGGGAAATGGAGCAAACAGTATAACTCTAAAAACTGACACAATAGTAAATGGAAGTATAACTACAGGAACAGGAGCTGATACCCTAAATATAGAAAGCGGTGCAATAAATAATGGAAATATAGTCATGGGAGCTGGAGCAGATACTCTGACAATAGGAAGCGGAGCTATAATCAATGGAACTCTTAATGGAGGAACAGACACTGCTAAATCTACTTCTGAAAATAATACTCTTAACTTTGATACAGCAGATTCTTCAAACAGTGAAGAAACAAGAGTTTTCTATGATATATCTAATTTTGAAAATATGAATATAGACTCAAATGTTACATTCTATGAAAAAACTACTGATAAAGATGGGAAAGCAAAAGATTTAGAAGTAACAGGAGCAAAAAAAATAAAAATAGGAGCAGATGGAACTTTAACTCTAAGAATAGATGCAACTGAAATGGGTAGTTCAGCTGATGATGGTAAGATTGTAGGTCATGCATTATATGGAAATACAGGAACTATCACATCAGAAGGTAGAAAGCTTGTTCTAGCTCTAAATGGAGCAGGAAATGAAAGTATAATAAGCTTTGGAGGTACTACTTTAGGAAATGGATTAGATAGTAATACTCTTGATACAACTTCAATACTTCATACTATAAAGAAAACAGGAAATAATGAAGTATTAGTTACAGTCAAGGAGGATTTAATACCACCTTCAGGGGATATAGTTTCAAATGATATAGCTTATGAAAAATTAAATAAAATATATCATAGCATTATATCTGTTGATGATTTAATAAATAATTTCAATGTAGATGATGAAGGATTAGTCTTATTCCTAGATTATTTAAATAATATCTATGCTGGAAATCCTTACTCATATAGTTCTGAACTATCAAGAAAATCAGTAGGAATGTTTAGGGACATTGTGACAGATAATCAATTTAAAGCCAATACAGGAAAATGGATGATATATGGTGGACTTACTCACATAGATGGTGGAACTAAAGATACTTATTATGGAAAAGGATATTACACTTATGATGTTGGAAGTTCTGACATGGATGCAGATACTAAGATAACTGGAGCATATATGCTTGGAGAGTATGGAGTATCAGATACATTAACTTCTGGAGTAGTAATCGGAGGAAATAAATTAAAATCTGACTTGTCTAACGGCTCAAAAGTAGATGGAAGTGCAATGTATCTTGGAGCTTATGCTAAAAAATATGTAGGAAATTTAAAAGTAACAGCAGGGGCAGGATTCCAGTATGGAGATTATGATGCTGACAGAATGGCAGTAAATAAAGTGGCGAGTGATACAGAAATGTCAGTGATGAAATATTCAGACAACTACAATGATATAACGTATGATATTTATTTAAACGGAAGATATTCACATCAAGTTGGAGACAGCTTATTCTTAGAACCTTACACAACTTTATCATATACATACATAGATCAAGATGGAGCTAATGAAGGAAGCAAAACTTTAGCAATAGAAACTGATTCTAAATCATTTGACTACACAGTTGGAAAAGTGGGAGTAGACTTGAAAAAAGTTATTCCACACGAAAAAGGAAAGAGCACACTTTCAGCAGGGGTAAGCTATACTAAAATGCTTGATGGAGCAGATGAAGAGCATATCACAGGAAGATTTAAGGGTGGTTCAGACTTTGATATCTTAGTAGCTCACAAGAATGAACATAGTATTGGGCTTAATGCTAAGTATGCTCTTGAACTTGAAAATGGAGTAATCTTTGATGTAAAAGGAACTTACTCAGTAGAGAGGGATTCACACAATCAATCAGGTAAAAACAGAACTAAAGGTGAATGGATAGTAGGAGCAGGCTTAGGATACAAGTTTTAATTGTAAAAACAATAATAAAAATTAATCTTTATATTTTATTTTTCGGTAATAATAGCAATTAAAATTTTTGACTGCTGAATGACTAAGAAATTATTCTAAATTACAAGTGAAGGGCTGGTTAAAAGCAGCCAGCCTTTCACTTAATATTAAAAGGGGAAGTTATGACAGAAGGGGAGTTTATAAGATTCTATAAAAAAAGAAATAAAATTAAGAATTATAAAGTAGTAAAAGAAAAAATAGACTTATTTTGGAGTGTATTGCTGAAAGCTTTAGATGAAGATAAAAAAGTAATGTTGCAAAATTGGGGAGTCTTCGAGAAAAGAGAGATGAAAGCTAGAAAAGTAGTAATACCAACGTTGGAAGGGGCAAGATATACCCAACCAAAAGAAACAATAAAATTCAGAGCAGGAAAGGGACTTGTGAAAATAGCTGAAGGTGATGTAGATGAATAAAAGAGAGTTTGCAAAAATTTATAGAAAAATAAGTCCAGATGATGTAACAATAGAGGCTGCATTAAGAGATATAGATATTTTTCTTGAAACATTAAAAGAAGCTTTGCAAATAGAAGGAAAAGTAAAGTTTGTGAAAAAAGGAACTTTTGAAGTGATTTCAAGAAAACCAAGGGTGATATCTAATCCAGCAACAAGAGAAAGAATGACAGTATATCCAAAAAAAATAGTAAGATTCAGAGCATCTAAAAAAATAAAATAATTCATTGAAGGCAGAGAGAAATCTCTGTCTTTTTTAGAGAAAGAGAGAAGCTGTTTTATATAAAAAAGCTATAAGCAAATTTAATTGCTTATAGCCTAAAAATAAGAATTACTTCAGAGAATAACAAATATCTGTAATAACAGAACCATATTTAATCTGATTTTCTTTTCCTGTATAAGGATCAGCTGTAATGAATATCCTACTTACAGAATCATACCCAATAATTACCACTGCATGCCCAGGAAGCCCTACTATTACAGGACAGTTATTATCAATATTTTTTATTATTAGATCCTTAAAATTGTCGATAGTTTTATCTATTACTATCTCTCCTTGATAACTTAAAGTGGGAGCTGCCAAATGTAACAATTCTAAAATTCCATCATATCCCCCTTGCTTTCCTGTAGAAATTGTTCCAGCTTTTTTTAGTAAATTAGCATAATTATAGTTAGTATTATTCAAGTAATCTATTGTCATTTTACAGCTTGCAATCCAGCAGTCATCACTTTTTTGTTGTTTAAATAATTGAAAATTTCTTATTTTGTTTGTTGTCATATTCTTATCCTCCATAAAATTTAATATTTTTTGATATATCTTTTCGTTGTATCTGTTAAATCAAATTTATTATAGTGCTTTCATTTATTCTCCCCTTGAATATTAAGTATTTTTTTATAAATTCTCTAGAGATATTTATATTATAATCACTTTTCTATAATATACCAAATTTGTATATAATTTTTTAGAGTATAAAAAAACACTCTCAAACAGAGAGTGTCATTTGACTTATTTATTTCCTTCTTTTTCCAGTTGAATTTGTTTAAAATTATCAATTATCATTTGCTGATCATTCATAGATTTTTGTATATCTGATAATATAGTCTGGTATTTTGCTACAAGCTGATTGTATTCATCTTTATAAAAAACATATTTTCCCATTTGCTGTAATTCATTAAGACTGGCATTTACACTTTTATAAAGATCTTTTTGCCCTGTAAGGACACTAGATGCTGTTTCTGCTATTTGCCTTTCTTGAGCATATCTTTGGTCTTCTTTCTTTAAAAGAAGCTGATATTCTTTTTCCAGAGACTTCATTTGAGCTTCAAAATCAACTGTAGAAGCAGAGAAAGCTGAAATAGTTATAAGCAGAGTACCTATTAATGTTATTATTTTTTTCATTTTTACCTCCAAAATTATTTTAAATGATGAATTTAAAGAAAATATATAAACTGTTACTATATAATATATTATCTATTAAAAGTTATTTCCTTTTATTAACTTTGAAAAAATAATTCACAATTTTTTAAAGGAATCAAGAAAAAATTACAGAACAGTATATTAACTCAACATGTTGCAAAGGTAGAATATTCAGCATAGGAGACTAAGTGTATTTTATTCAATGTATTTAACACTAAAAAAGAACACCGTTTTGAAAAAAATATAGTAGAAATAATTTTTTTATTATGCTATAATGAGGTCAAATGAATTATAAATTCTCAACGAAGCAAAAAATGCTAAAAAATAATTTAAAAAAATTTTTATAAGGAGGGAAAGTTATGTTTAGTTATCTTCAAAAAATAGGTAAAGCACTTATGGTGCCAGTTGCTGTTCTACCTGCGGCTGCAATATTGTTAGGTTTAGGATATTGGATCGACCCTGTAGGATGGGGTGGAGAAAGTGTACTAGCAGCTTTCTTTATTAAATCAGGAGGGGCAATAATTGATAATATGCCTATTCTGTTTGCTATTGGTGTAGCTTTTGGTATGTCTAAGGACAAAAACGGATCAGCAGCTCTTGCTGGATTAGTTTCTTTCTTAGTTGTAACTACTTTATTATCTCCAGGTGCAGTAGGAATGATTAAAGGAATTCCTGCAAATGAAGTACCTGCTGGATTCTCTAAGATAAACAACCAATTTACTGGTATTCTTTGTGGGGTTATATCTTCAGCACTTTATAATAGATTCAGTGAAGTAGAATTGCCTAAGTTCTTATCTTTCTTTAGTGGAAAAAGACTTGTTCCAATTATTTCATCATTTGTTATGATGTTGGTTTCTTTCATACTTATGTACATCTGGCCGGCAGTTTACTCTGGACTGGTATCATTTGGAGAAGGAATCAGTAAATTAGGACCACTTGGAGCAGGAATATATGGATTCTTTAACAGATTATTAATACCTGTTGGATTACACCATGCATTAAACTCAGTATTCTGGTTTGACGTTGCTGGTATCAATGATATCCCTAACTTCCTAGGTGGAGCAAAATCTATCGCTGAAGGAACTGCTGTAATAGGAAAAACTGGAATGTATCAAGCTGGATTCTTCCCTATTATGATGTTTGGATTATTAGGAGCTTGTCTTGCATTCGTAAAAACTGCTAAACCTGAAAACAGAGCAAAAATCTCTTCTATCATGTTAGCAGCTGGATTTGCAAGTTTCTTTACTGGAGTTACAGAACCTATCGAATTTGCATTCATGTTCGTTGCTCCTGGATTATATTTATTACATGCTGTATTAACTGGTATATCTGTATTCATTGCAGCTTCTATGCACTGGATGGCAGGATTTGGATTCTCAGCTGGATTTATAGATTTAGTTCTTTCAACAAGAAATCCACTGGCTCAAGGTTGGTATATGCTTATAATACAAGGACTTGTATTCTTCGTAATCTACTATGTAGTATTTAAGTTTGCTATTGAGAAATTCAATCTTAAAACTCCTGGTAGAGAAGATGATGATGTATCTGAAACTAAAGAGACAGTTAAAGTTACTTCTAATACTGAATTAGCTACTGCTTTACTACCTCTTTTAGGTGGAAAAGAAAACATAATCAACATTGATAACTGTACTACTAGATTAAGACTTGAAGTAATCGACAGTGCTGTAATAAAAGATAAAGAAATTAAAAAATTAGTTCCTGGTGTATTAAAACCAAGTAAGTCAGCTGTTCAAGTAATAGTTGGTCCTGAAGTTGAGTTTGTTGCAACAGAATTAAAAAAATTAGTATAATAATTTAAAAGATAAATGAAAAAATGGTGTAGTCTTCTACACCATTTTTTATATTTTTCCCCATATAGTTTTATAATTTTGGTTCAAAAACAAACTTTTTCTGAAAATACACACTGATAACTTTCCCATTAAATACAATAGGTGAAAACTTCCATTTTCCTAGAGCATCTATTACAGCCTGATCGAATCCTAATTTACTGTGAGAATCAATAATAGATATATTTTTCACATTACCAGACTGATCTACAAGGAATTTAGCTTTTACTATTACTTTTTTCCTGTATCTGATATTTTCAGCCTGTTTAGGATATGTAGGAGTAATTTCTCTAGTTATCTTGTATTTTATTCCATGATTGGAAACAGCATTGTAAGTACCATCAGCATTAGCTGTAAGTAAGCTGTTCATACTAGGAATAGAAGAATTGTGATCACCAGTACTTGTATTAGAAGCAGAACTTTCTGAGGTTTCAGAAGCTTTTTTTACTTCTTTTACTTCTTTTGCTTCTGGTTCTTTTACTGTTTCTTTTTTAGGTATATCCTTTTTAGGAATTGTTTTCTTTGGAACAGGTTTAGGCGTCTCAGGTTTTACCTCTTTCTTAGGAATCTCCTTTGGTTTTAGAGGTTCTGCAAAAGGTTGAGGTGGAGCTGCTGCTACAGGAGCCGCCTTGCTCACTTGTGTAAAAGTAACTGGTACACTTTGTTTCAAAGAATTTTCTTTGGTATCTAAATCTTTTGTAACAGTGGGAAGACTCAATTTAAAAAAGAGCATTCCATGCAGCAGAAGTGCTATAATAAAGTATCTCTTCATATTAAACCTCTTATTCTTTACTCATAAAAATTTATTCCTAAATTTTCTATGCCATGTTGTTTTACTTTAGTTATGATATCTATAATATATTGATATTTTAATTCTTTATCTCCAGTTACAGAGACACTTTCTACTCCGTTCAAATAACTGTCGAGTTCCTCAAAAGTTATTTCTACATTTTTCTTATCCCCAAGAGTAATGAAATATCTGTTGTCTTTATCAATAATAATTTCCAGATTCTTGTCTTTAGTTTCTTCACTGGCTAAAGTAGAAGTTGGAAGATCGATATCAATATTACCATATTTGTTAAAAGTTGTAGAAACTATGAAAAATATTAAAAGCAGAAATACCACATCTATAAGCGGTGTAAGATCAGGAGTGAGAAGCGCTCTCTTTTTTTTGTATCTAGCCATTCTTATCCCCTCACAATATTAATAACATTAGTTGTTATTTTATCTATTTCCTCTTCAATTTCTTCGATTCTCTTATTTAACAAATTGTACACCACTAATGCTGGAATAGCGATAGAAAGCCCTGCTGCTGTAGTTATTAATGCTTTTGATATACTGTCAGCTACAATAGTAGGATCTCCTGCCCCAAATTTAGAAAGATCTTTAAAAGCATCAATCATTCCAGTAACAGTTCCTAAAAGTCCAAGCATAGGAGCCACATGAGCTATTATTCCTAAGATATGAAGTCTTTTTTCCAGAGGACTTATTTCATCCATCTCAATTTCTTTTATTATCTGGTCGAACTGGTGAAAATCTTTTAGATTAGTATCACATATATTGCATCTGCAAAGGAATTTTTTCACTGTACATCCAACAGAATTTCTCTCTTTGTCACAAATTTCAATTATTCTACACATATCTCTGTTAGAAACAGCTAGTATTACTTCTTTTCTAAAATTTCTGTTCATAGTTTTTTCTTTTTTAAAGAAAAAGAATAATCTTTCAATTATAACAGTGGTAGAGATAAGAGATAGTATGAAAAGTATCCACATCAGTGGACCTCCCACTTTAAAATAGTACATCATTTCAGTATGTTCCTCCTAAAAATTTAATTAAAGTTTTGCTATAAGGTCTTTAAAATATGTATATGCATTGTTCAAATCAGTTTCATCTGGATGAAGACTTGCATCAGCCCATCTTTTTATTCTTTCAGGATTTGGTCCATGAGGATGCTCAGGTCCAAATTTAGTCTGCATCATTTCTATAAGTTTAGGATCAATAGCCCCTTGGCATAGGAAATGTCCTAATACTTTATTGTCATTTTCAGTGAAAAGTTTTGTTATGTTTTCAACACAGTCCAAAGCATGCTGAGAATCAGGATAAGCTCCCAATGTGAAGAAAAAGGCTGTATTTTTGTTTTTGATAGTCTTTATAAAGTTAAGAGCCTTTGCATCTGCTGTTCCTTTATCTATCCAAGTTCCTATAATAATCAAGTCGTAATCCAGATTGCTTACTTCTGCAATATCTTTTATTTCAGCATTCTCTATAGCTTTAGCAATAGATTCAGCAACCTTTTTTGTATTACCAGTTTTTGTAGAATAAGTAACAAGTGTTTTCATTAAAAAAACCTCCTAAAAATTTTATCATCACATAAGTTATACCAAAAAATACTTTTAAAGTCAAATAATTTCAAAAACTATATTTTTGTATTGAATAATTTTTTACTTGACAAGAAAACAAATTAATATTAATATAAAAACGTTGAAAGAAAAACAGGATTGAAGAAAACAAATGCCCGTACTACTTAAAGTACAGAAAAAAATATCAGGGAGGAATACATGAAAAAAAATTTACTGCTGTTTGATAAAAGATTAAAATCTCATCACGACAGTAATAGTTTGATTAACAAATATATCAAAAGTGAAAGAGCTGATAAAGAAAGCTTTGAACTGATGTTACAGGAGGAACCTGATAGCAGAAAAAAGGCTATTTATGTACATACACCATATTGCGATAAGATATGTTCTTTCTGTAATCTTAACAGAAAGCAAATAGATGGGAGTCTGGATTCATACGCTCAATACATAGCTGATGAATTTGATAAATATGGACAGACTAACTATTTTAAAAAGAGTGAATTTGAAGTAATATTTTTTGGTGGGGGAACACCTACTGTGTATAAACCACATCAACTTGAAATAATACTTGAAAGTATAAAGAAAAATGTTACTTTAGCTGAAGACTATGAGTTTACATTTGAAACTACACTGCATAATCTTACTGAAGAAAAGCTGGAAGTTATGATGAAATATGGAGTAAATAGATTAAGTGTAGGAATTCAGACTTTTTCTGACAGAGGAAGAGTATTCTATAACAGAACTTATGGAAAAGAAGAAGTTGTAGAAAGGCTTAAAAAGTTAAAAGCATTTTTCAAGGGAGATGTATGTGTGGATATTATATATAATTTCCCTGATGAAACTTTGGAAGAAGTGATAGAAGATGCAAGACTTGTAAAAGAATTGGAACTGAGCAGTGCAAGTTTCTATTCTTTGATGGTACATGATGGTTCAAAACTATCTAAAGATATTGAGGCAGAAAAAGTAAAATTAGAAGAAGATATGAAAAAAGATTATCTTCTATATCAGCACTTTGTAGATGAGATGTTGAGAGAAGATAAATATCATGTTTTAGAATTGACTAAAATAGCTAAAAATGATGGAGATAACTATAAATACATCAAAGTTAGAAATACAGGGGGAGATACATTCCCAATAGGTGTTGGAGCAGGGGGATCAGTAAATGGTGTTGGAGTTTATAGAATGAATAAAGAGATGTCGTTCTACTCAAAACAAACTGATTATCATGAGAGATTCTCAAGACTTTCTGGATTTATGCAGTTTCCAGTAATAAATAAGGCAGATGTAAAAGATATTTTATCAGAGGAAGAGTATAAACATTTTGCTGAAAAAATGAAAGATTACCAAAGCAAAGGACTGCTTAATGAAAAAGAAGATTCATTTGTACTTACACAAGATGGGATATTCTGGGGAAATAATATTTCAAGTGATATCATAATCTATGTAATGGAACAGCTTTTCAATAAATAAGTTTTTAATAAAAATCTATATAAAACAGACTTGAAAGGAGAACAAAATGAGCAAGAAATCAATAGGTTTAATCTGGGCGGCTCTAGCAGTTGCAGCATATGGACAACAGGAGGTAGACTTAGGGAAAAGTGTTGTTTATTCAACAACTGGATTTGAAACAGAAATGAGAAAAACAGCAAGCAACCCAAGTATAGTTACAGCTAAAGAAATTGAAGAGAAAAATTACAAGACAGTAGATGAAATATTAGCTGATATTCCTAGTGTTAACATTGTAAAACAAGGGAAAGATTCAATAATTGATTTGAGAGGACAAGGGGATAAAGCAAAGCAGAATGTACAGATACTTGTAGATGGAGTACAAATGAACTCTCTGGATACATCAATGACAGCTACTCCTATCAATACAATATCACCTGATAGCATTGAAAGAATAGAAGTACTTCCGGGAGGAGGTTCAGTTCTTTATGGAAGCGGAACTTCTGGGGGAATAGTAAACATCATTACTAAAAAAGGAACTGGAAGCAAAGCAACAGTAGGATTTGACCATGGACAATATGGAAGTAATAAAACTAATGTAGCTGTAGGAGAAAGCTTTGGAAACTTTGATGTAAATCTTGCATATACTAAAAATAATGCAAAAGGATATAGAGATTATGATAAATCTGATTCTGATTATTTCCAAGGAGATATCAGATACAGAATATCTGATACACAAGATATTGGATTTAAATATTCAAGATATGAAGCAGATGAAACTTATCCATCTATGCTGACTAAGGAACAAGTAAATGAAGATAGAAAACAAACTGGAATGAATTCAGGAGAATATAGTAAAACAAAAACAGATAAAGATGAATATGTACTAACTTATAATAATAAATTAGCAGCGAATCTTGACTTTAATATGACAGCTTTTTATCAGAAAACAGAAATGGATATAACAAGTAAAACTTTTATGATTCCAGCACTTAATGCTAGAATGGAGCAAGATTCTACTTTTGAAGATAAAAAATGGGGAGTTAAGCCTAAATTAAGATATTCATATGGAGAGGGAAGCAGTTTAATAGTTGGAGCTGATTACATAAATAATAAAGCATATAGATATGCAAAAACATTCACATATATGGGAAGAGAAAGCACTTCTGTAACAACTAATGATTTAGAAAAAGAAACTATTAGTGGATATGTAATGAATAATTATGTATGGGGGAATTTTGAATTTGCTCAAGGTATTAGATATGAAAGAGCAAATTATGATATTGCCAGAGGAACAACAAGAACATCTGGAAATAATGATAAACCAATTTCCACTTCAAGTGATGAAGATAATTTTGCTTATGAACTATCTGCCAACTATCTTTATTCAGATACAGGAAAAACATATATCAGATATGAAAGAGGATTTACTTCTCCACCACCAGCTTTATTAACAAATAAAGACAAGGCTACAGGAGAATATTATTTAAATGATCTTAAATCTGAAAAATATGATAACTTTGAGATTGGAGTGTCAGACTATATAGGATTTACAAGCTTTAATGCTTCTGTATTCTATACAGTTACTAAAGATGAAATTACACAAGATATGGCTTCTGGAATGCCTCCAGCTTGGATAAACAACTATAACTTAGGAAAAACAGAAAGAATTGGATTTGAATTAAAAGCTGAACAATACCTTGGAAAATTAACTCTATCTCAATCATATGCATATATTAATGCAAAAATTAAAGATGGAGAAGTAAAAGATGTAGATGTATCTGGAAACAGAGTAGCTAATGTACCAAGAAATAAATTCAATATTGGAGCTAACTACAGATTTACTGATAATTTCAATTTAGGTGCAGAAGTAGTGTATGTAGATGATGTATACTTAAATAACCAAAACTTGGGAGGAAAAACTAACTCTCATACTGTAGCTAATGTCAGAGCAAACTACAACTTTAACTTTGGTTTGAGTTTATATGCTGGAATCAACAACTTATTTAATGAAAAATATTATGAAGATGTAGATTATAGTGCAAGTACAGGATATACATATGACCCAGCAGCAGAAAGAAACTACTATGTAGGTTTCAAATATAGCCTATAAAATAAAATTGTGAGGAATAAAAATGGAAAAAGTTTTACCGTTATTGTTAATAATAGGAACTTTAGCAGTAGGAATACTCTCTATACCTTTAGGGAGTGTTCCAATTCCTCTGGAATATATATTTAATCCAGAGAAAGCTCCTGAATATATAAAAATTATAATCTTTAATTTAAGACTGCCTAGAATAATGATGTCAATTCTCGTAGGGATGATGCTTTCTTCCAGTGGAGTAGTAGTACAGACAGTATTTCAAAATCCATTAGCTGATCCATATATCATAGGAATAGCAGCTAGTGCTACATTTGGTGCTGTTATAGCTTTTGTTTTTGATATGCCTGACTACATGTATGGAGTTATTGCATTTTTTACTTGTCTGACAAGTACACTTCTCATATTCAAAATGGCAAAGAAAGGGAATAAAGTTAATGTGGCTACTCTTCTTATAGTTGGAATAGCTGTATCTTCGTTCCTAGGAGCATTTACATCTTTTGCTATGTATATGATAGGAGAAGATTCTTTTAAAATAACTATGTGGATGATGGGATACTTGGGAAATGCTACATGGAGCAGAGTTGTTTTTCTGGCAGTACCTCTTGTTTTTTCTGTGAGTTATTTTTATTCTAAGAGAAATCAACTGGATGCTTTGCTCTCAGGAGATGAGGAAGCACATTCACTGGGAATAGATGTTAATAAATTAAAAGTAAAAACATTGACAGTTGCAGCTCTGGTAGTTGCCTTTTCAGTAGCTTTTTCAGGAATGATAGGATTTGTAGGACTGATAGTACCTCATACAATGAGAATGCTTTTAGGTCCATCTAATTCAAAACTTCTTCCAAGTACTATATTAGCTGGAGGTTTTTTCCTTCTCATATGTGATACTTTTGGAAGACTGATATTGGCTCCTACAGAAGTTCCAATAGGAGTTATAACAGCATTCTTTGGTGCACCATTTTTCTTGTATCTGGCACTTAGAAACAAAAGGAGAGAATTCTAATGGAAGTAATAAAAATAGAAAAATTGAATTTCTCCTATGGAGAAAGAAAAATATTAAATGGTGTAGATTTAAGTATAACTGATAGAAAACTTACAGGGATATTAGGTCCTAATGGGTGTGGAAAAACAACTCTTCTAAAAAACATACTTGGATATCTCCACAGTAATTCTGGAGACATTGAAATATTGAATAGAAACAGTAGAAAATACACTCAAAAGGAAAAATCAAAATGTATCTCTCTAGTCCCACAGAAATCTCAGCTGATGTCAGCTATGGATGTAGAAGACTTTGTTTTGATGGGAAGACTGCCTCATTTGGAAAACAACTGGAGCGGTTATACTAAAAAGGACAGAGAAATAGCTGAAGATTCTCTAAAGGAGCTTGGGCTTGAAAAGTTTTGCAGAAGAACGGCAGTAACATTGTCTGGTGGAGAATTTCAGAGAGTCCTGTTAGCAAGGGCTATTACACAGGATACAGATATAATACTGCTGGACGAGCCTACATCTGCTCTTGATTTGAATCATGCTCTGGAACTTATGGAAAAAGTAAAGGATATAATAAAGAAAAAAGGAAAAACAGCAGTTGCAGTTCTTCACGATCTTAATCTTGCAGCTATGTTTTGCGATGAAATAGTAATGCTGAAAGATGGGAAAGTATACTGCAAAGGAACTCCTAAAGAAACTCTGACTAAAGAGAATCTAAAAAAAATATATGATTTGGAATCTGAAATATTTTGTACAGAAGAGGGGATACCATATATAATTCCAAAAGTTAAGAAGGAGAAGAGATGAAAAAAATAAGAACAGTTGTCATTGGACTTTTTACTTTTATGCTTGGGATAAATGCATATTCTATGGAAATAAAAGATGGAAGAATAATAGATAATTATGGAAACAGTATAGAACAGAAAGAATATAATAAAATAGTGATACTTGATCCTGCTGTAGTGGAAACATTCTATATGCTGGGAGGAGAAGAGAAGATAGCAGCTATAGGAAAAACTGCTATGAGCGAAATTTATCCAGCAGAAAAAACAAAGGATCTGGCAAGTGTAGGAACTATTACAAAACCAAGTATAGAAAAGATACTTTCATATACTCCTGATCTGGTTATTATTACAGGAATGGCAGCATCTACTGGAGAAAATCTGAAAGCTCTAAAAGTACCTTTTATTATAAATACAGCTGGAAACATTCCAGAAATATTATCAAATATCAAAGTATATGGAGATATAACAGGGAAAAAATCTGAAGCTAAAAAACTTTATCTTGAAAGTGAAAAGAAATTAAATGACTTAAAGGAAAAGACGAAAAGTAATCCTTTGAATCTAAAAGGAACAGTACTATATTCAGTATCTCCAATGATGGGATTCAACAGCAAATCACTTCCAGGAGAGATACTGGATATGCTGGGAGTAGAAAATATAGCTGATAACCTTATAGGAGAAAGACCTATAATATCACAAGAGATTTTATTGCAGAAAAATCCAGATTTTCTCGCTGGAGCTATGAGTATAAAATCACCTAAAGATATAGGGAACAGTAATCCAGCAGTAAAAGAAACAACAGCTGGAAAAAAAGGAAACTTCTTTATTGTGGATTCAAGTAAAATATTAAGAGGTTCCCCAAGAATATTTGAGGCAGTAGAAGAATTTTATTCTGAATTATTGAAAATAGAAAAATAAATGAAAAAAGGATGTGAAAAGAGAAATTCTAAAATTAGAATTCTCTTTAAGAGCATCTTTTTTTATTGTTCAAATCTAATTAAAAATTACATATATAAATAGTTGTTTATCATCATACATTGAGAAAAATGTTGTGATGATTTTTTTATTTTTTTTAAAATTATTTTTTGTGATCAAAATTTTTCTCGTTTTTATAAAATTTAATCTTATAGAGAACAATAATCAAATTAAATTTTATATACAAAATATTTTAAACTCTTTAATTTAGCTTTTATGATTTTTTGTTCTTGACAATAAAAAAAATAAATATTAATATAACCACAGGTACGAATTTTTTTCTATTGGAATAAAGTATGCTTTCAGTAGGAAGAAATGAAGTTCTAAAGTGTGAAATTTAGGAGGAAAGAATGACGAAAAATTTAATGCTATTTGATAAAAGGTTGAAATCACATCATGATAGCAATAGTTTGATTAACAAATATATTTCTGGGAAGAAGGCAGATAAAGATATTTTTGAAGCCATGTTGAGAGAGATTCCAGATGACAGAAGAAAAGCAATATATGTACATACACCATATTGCGATAAGATATGCTCTTTCTGTAACCTTAACAGAAAGCAGATAGATGGAAGTTTAGATTCATATGCTCAGTATATAGCTGATGAATTTGATAAATATGGACAAACTGAATATTTTAAAAAGGGAATCTTTGATGTAGTCTTTTTTGGTGGGGGAACACCTACAGTGTACAAACCGCATCAGTTGGAAATAATACTTGAAAGCATAAAGAGAAATGTAACATTAGCTGAGGATTATGAATTTACATTTGAAACTACGCTGCATAATCTTACAGAGGAAAAGCTTGAAGTTATGATGAAGTATGGAGTAAATAGACTTAGTGTGGGAATACAGACATTTTCTGATGAGGGAAGAAAATTCTACAACAGGACTTATGGAAAAGAAGAAACTGTAGAAAGGCTTAAAAAATTAAAAGCTTTCTTCAAGGGGGATGTATGTGTAGATATTATATATAATTTCCCTGAACAGAAAATAGAAGATGTAGTAGAAGATGCAAAAATAGTAAAAAAATTGGAAATAAGCAGTGCAAGCTTCTATTCTTTGATGGTGCATGAAGGCTCAAAACTGTCAAAAGATATTGAAGCTGAAAAGGTAAAAATGGAAGAGGATATGAAAAGAGATTATCTTCTGTATCAACACTTTGTAGATGAAATGTTGAGAGGAGATGAGTATCATATTCTTGAACTTACAAAGATAGCAAGAAATGGCGGAGATGACTATAAATATATCAAAGTCAGAAATACAGGTGGAGATACATTCCCTATTGGAGTAGGAGCAGGGGGATCGGTGCATGGAATCGGAGTCTACAGAATGAATAAAGATATGTCTTTTTATTCACAACAGACAGAGTACCATGAGAGATTTTCAAAACTATCTGGAATAATGCAGTTCCCAGTAATATCTAAAGAATCATTAAGAAATATTTTAAAAGAGGAAGAACTTAAATATTTTGCTGAGAAAATGGAAGAATATGAAGAGAAAGGTTTAGTAAAAGAAAATGATGATAACTATACTCTGACAACAGAAGGTGTATTCTGGGGAAATAATTTTTCAGGTGATGTTATTATCTATGTTATGGAAAAAATTTTTAATAAATAAAAATATATATAAAACATTAAAAAGGAGATACTAGAAATGAGTAAGAAGACAGCTTTGCTTTGGGCAGTATTGGCAGTAACAGCATATGGAGAACAAAGTATAGACTTAGGGAAAAGTGTTATTTATTCTACTACTGGATTTGAAACTGAAATGAGAAAAACAGCAAGTAATCCAACAGTTATGACTTCAAAAGAAATTCAACAGAAAAACTACAAAACTGTTGATCAGATATTGAATGATATCCCAAGTATCAATATTGTAAAACAGGGAAAAGACTCAATAATCGACTTGAGAGGGCAGGGAGATAAGGCTAAACAAAATGTACAAATACTTGTAGATGGGGTACAAATGAATTCACTTGATACATCAATGACTGCTACTCCTATCAATACAATAGCTGTGGATAATATCGAAAGAATCGAGGTATTGCCTGGAGGAGGATCAGTTCTTTATGGAAGCGGAACTTCTGGAGGAGTGGTAAATATCATCACAAAAAGAGGAACTGGAAGAACAGCCTCTGTAGGATTTGATCATGGCAGCTATGGAAGCAATAAGACTAATGTAGCTGTAGGAGAAACTTTTGGAAATTTTGATATAAACCTTGCTTATACAAAAAATGATAGAGAAGGATACAGAGATTATGATGAATCTGATTCTGACTATTTCCAAGGGGATATCAGATACAGAATATCAGATACACAGAACATAGGATTTAAATATTCAAAATATAAGGCTGACGAGACATATCCTGAAATGCTGACAAGAGCTCAGGTGGAAGATGACAGAAAACAATCAGGACTTACAGATGGAGAGCACAGCAAAACAAAAACAGATAAAGATGAGTATGTTTTAACATACAATAACAAACTTAGTGAAAATCTTGATTTGAACTTAGTATTGTTTTCACAGGAAACAGAAATGAAAATAAAAAGCAGAAGTTATCAGGGAGCTATGGGTCCTATGAAACTTTGGATGACACAGGATGCTCTGTTCAGAGATGAGAAAAAAGGGGTAAAATCTAAATTAAGATACGGATATGGTGAAGGAAGTTCAGTAATATTCGGATTGGAATATATTGATAATGATGCTAAGAGAAAAAGTCTAATGAATATGCCTCCAATGATGAACAATATCCTTACTGTAAATGATTTGAACAAGGAAACAATAAGTGGATTTGTAATGAATAACTATGTATGGGGAAATTTTGAATTTGCTCAAGGAGTGAGATATGAGAGAGCAGACTACAAAGTAAAAAGAACAAGCTCAACAAGTCCGGGAATAAACACAACTACTGATGATGATAACTTTGCATATGAAGTATCAGCTAATTATCTGTATTCAGACACAGGAAAAACTTACATCAGATATGAAAGAGGATTTACATCACCACCTCCAGCATTATTGACAAATAAAAATGCAGCTGGATATTATCTGAATGATCTTAAATCAGAAAAATATGATAACTTTGAAATTGGAGTATCAGATTACATAGGATTTACAAGTTTAAATGCTTCAGTATTCTATACAATCACTAAAGATGAGATAACAAGTGAAACTTCTGGAACAATGGGAAGTGCAAGTATGACTATTGATAACTACAACCTTGGAAAAACTGAAAGAGTTGGATTTGAATTGAAAGCAGAACAATACATAGATAAACTTACTTTATCTCAATCATATGCATATATCAATGCAAAGATTAAAGATGGAGAGGTAAGAGGTGTAGATGTATCTGGAAATAGAGTGGCAAATGTTCCAAGAAATAAATTTAATATAGGAGCAAACTATGCTTTCACTAACAAGTTCAATGTAGGTGGAGAAGTTGTATATATAGATGATGTTTATTTGAACAATAAAAATCTAGGTGGAAAAAAGAATTCTCATGTGGTAACAAATATCAGAGCAAATTATAACTTTGATTTTGGTTTGAGCCTGCATGCTGGAGTAAACAATTTATTTGATAAAAAATATTATGAAGATGTAGATTATACAGAATCTACAGGAGTATTCACATATGACCCTGCATCTGAAAGAAATTATTATGTAGGATTCAGATACAGCTTATAAAATAAAAGATACGAGAGGAAATAAAAATGGAAAAAGTTTTACCTATAGTGCTGACAATAGGAATTTTTATAGTAGGAATACTTTCTATACCTTTAGGAAGTGTTCCTGTTCCTCTGGAATATATATTTAGTCCAGAGAAAGCCCCAGAATACATGAGAATAATAATATTTAATTTGAGACTTCCAAGAATTGTTATGGCAGTTCTGATAGGAATGATGCTTTCTTCAAGTGGAGCTGTAGTTCAGACAGTATTTCAAAATCCATTGGCTGATCCATATATTATAGGGATAGCAGCAAGTGCAACTTTTGGAGCAGTAATAGCTTTTGTATTTGGTATGCCGGATTTTATGTACGGTGTCATTGCATTTGTTACCTGCCTTACAAGTACACTGTTGATTTTTAAAATGGCTAAAAAAGGAAATAAAGTGAATGTAGCAACTCTCCTTATAGTTGGAATAGCAGTTTCATCATTCTTAGGGGCATTTACTTCTTTTGCTATGTATCTCATAGGTGAAGATTCTTTCAAAATAACAATGTGGATGATGGGATATTTAGGAAACGCAACATGGAAAAGAGTTATTTTCATATTGATACCATTGATATTTTCAGTGGGCTATTTTTTTTCTAAAAGAAATCAGCTGGATGCTCTTCTGTCAGGAGATGAAGAGGCACATTCGCTGGGAGTAGATGTAAATCGGCTAAAGGTGAAGATTTTGACGGTATCTGCATTGATAGTTGCTTTTTCAGTTGCTTTTTCAGGAATGATAGGATTTGTAGGGCTTATAATACCGCATACTATAAGAATGCTGGTAGGGCCGTCAAATACTAAAATGCTTCCAAGTACTATACTGGCAGGAGGTTTCTTTCTCCTTATCTGTGATACTTTTGGAAGAATAGTATTAGCTCCAGTAGAAGTTCCAATAGGAGTAATAACTGCATTTTTTGGTGCACCATTCTTTCTGTATTTAGCTTTAAGGAATAAAAGGAGAGAGTTTTAATGGATGTAATAAAAGTAGAAAAATTAGATTTCTCTTATGGAAACAAACAGATACTAAAAAAGATAGATTTAGATATCAAATCAAAAAAACTTACTGGAATACTTGGACCTAATGGCTGTGGTAAATCTACATTGCTGAAAAATATTCTGGGATATTTGAAAAATGATTCAGGAAAAATAAAAATATTAGATAAAGACAGCAAAGATTATACTCAAAAAGAAAAAGCAAAATGTATTTCTCTAGTTCCACAGAAATCACAGTTGATGTCAGCTATGGATGTAGAGGATTTTGTGCTTATGGGAAGGCTTCCACATTTGCAGAACAGCTGGGATGGATATACTCAGAAAGATAAAGAAGCAGCTCATAAATGTATCTCACATCTGGAACTTGAAAGCTTTATAAAAAGAAAGGCAATCACTCTTTCAGGGGGAGAATTTCAAAGAGTGCTTTTAGCAAGGGCATTGACACAGGAAACAGATATAATACTTCTGGATGAGCCTACTTCTGCTCTTGACTTAAACCACGCTATCGATCTTATGGATAAAGTAAAGAAAATAATAGCTGAAAAAGGAATAACAGCAGTGGCAGTACTCCATGATCTTAACCTTGCAGCAATGTTCTGTGATGAAATAGTCATGATGAAAAATGGAAAAGTCTACTGTAAAGGAACTCCCAAAGAGACATTTACAGCTGCTAATTTGAAGGAAATCTATGAACTGGAATGCAGTATTTTTTATACAGAAGATGATATTCCTTATATAATCCCAAAATCAAAAGGAGGGAAAAAATGATAAAAAAGGTAATAGTAGCAGCATTGATGCTCATATCAAGTCAGGAAATGCTTGCTTTAAAAATAGATGGAAATCATATAAAAGACAATCATGGAAATAGTATTGAAATCAAAGAATATAATAAATTGATTGTATTAGACCCAGCAGTAGTGGAAACTATATATTTACTGGGAGGAGAAGATAAGATAGCAGCCATTGGAAAAACTGCAATGAGCAAGATATACCCAGAGGAGAAAACAAAAGATTTGGAAAGTGTAGGAAATATAGCAAAACCAAGTCTTGAAAAAATTCTATCTTATACACCTGATCTGGTAATATTAAATGGAATGTCAACAAAGACTGGAGAAACTTTGCAAAGTTTGAAGATACCATATCTTATCACTGGAGCCAGCAATATAGAAGAGATACTAGATAATATAAAGGCTTATGGAGAGATAGTAGGAAAAAAATCTGAAAGTGAAAAACTGTATAATGAAAGTGTGGCTAAAGTAGAAGAGCTGAAAGAGAGAGTTAAAGATAAACCTCTTGGACTAAAAGGAACAGTACTATATTCAGTATCTCCAATGATGGGATTCAACAGCAAGACTCTTCCAGGGGAAGTTCTTGAACTTCTTGGAGTTGAAAATATAACTAATGAACTGACAGGAGAGAGACCTATAATATCACAGGAATTTCTTTTGAAGGAGAATCCAGATTTCTTAGCAGGGGCTATGAGCATAAAATCAACTGATGATATTAAGAACAGCAATCCAGCTATAAAAGAGATAAAAGCAGGACAAAAAGATAATATCTTTATTGTAGATTCTAATAAGATATTGAGAGGATCCCCTAGAATTTTTGAATTAGTGGAAGAATTTTATGAAGAACTTTTAAAAGTTAAAAAATAAAGAAGAGAAGGATTACAACAGTTCCACTGTTGCATCTCGGTAATTATAGCAGTTAAAATTCTAACTGCTTAATTACTGGAAACACAAAAGTTAAGATAAATTTTAGGATATCCTTTTTTTTATCTTAATGTTTTAAGTTTTAAAATATGAAAACTAACACCCATAAACACAACAGCAAGCATTACTCTCACATGAAAGTGATCTACTTTATACATTGAAAATCCTATACTTAAAACCAAAAAGGAAATGGCAGTTATTTTATTTTTTAATGTTATTCCTTTTTTTTCATTGTAATCCCTGATATATTGTCCAAAAACTTTGTTATTCAAAATATAATTGTGAAATTTTTCAGAAGAACGGCTGAAACAGTAAGCACTAAGCAATAAAAATGGGGTAGTTGGCAGTAATGGAAGTATGATCCCTACTATTCCCAATATCAATGAAACAAAACCTAAAACAAATAATAATCTTTTCTTAACCATGACTAACTCCTTTTTTTAATATCTACATAAATAATAATATTAAATCAGACTTATGTCAATATATAAAATTTTATTTCGAAATATTTTGATATTCTAAATTAATATGATATAAGTATAAATATAAAATAATAAATTCAGCTGGAGGTGAAAAGCTTTGGAATCTGTAATTGAAAAGAATAATCTATATAGAGATAATTTAAAGGTAATAAAAAAAACAAAAGACAAGGTCATATATAAAGTAAAATGCCTAGATGGAGATGGAGAGATAATATGCCATCATGTATTCCCTGGAATAGATATTATTTACAATAATTTCAATACATTTCACTGCTTTGAACCTGAAAATATTTCCAGAGATATTATAGAGATAAATCATTGCAGAAAGGGAAGATTTGAATGTAAAGTCGAAAATGATTCATATATATATCTTGGCGAAGGAGATTTAGAGGTGAACAGCTGTCAGATACAAAGAGAAACTTCTGGTTTCCCTCTTGGATATTATGAGGGGATAGAGGTATTGATTGATATAGAAACAGCAAAAAAATTTCTTGTGGGAATAATGGAAGGAATAGAAATAGATTTTGATAAAATGAAGAAAAGGCTGTTTTCAAATAAAGATTATTTTATAGTCAGGGCAACAGATGAGATAGAACATATATTTCATGAGCTGTATAATGTAGATGAGAGAATACAAAAGGGATATTTTAAAATAAAAGTGTTGGAGCTTCTGCTGTTTTTCAGTATAGTTCCAATAGAAAAATCCAATCTCCTATCTCCTTATTTTCCTAAAAATCAAGTGGAAAAAGCAAAGCATATCAAAGAACATTTAATAGATGATTTAGAGAAAAATGTAACACTTCAGGAATTGGCACAAGAGCATGAAATAGGACTGACTACTTTGAAGAAATGCTTTAAGGGAATATATGGAAAATCTATCTCTGTATGGAGAAGAGAGTATCGTATATATAAGGCTGCATCTATGCTGAAAGAAACTGATATGACAATAGCTGAAATATCAGGAAAGATGGGATATGACAATCCAAGTAAATTTGCATCTGTTTTTAAGAAAGTGATAGGCTGCTCTCCCTCTGAATATAGAAAAAAATAACTATAGCATTTAACTGAAATTCTGAAGTTATCTATTAAAGTTCATCATATATTTTGTCCAATAAAAAATTAAATATCATGTCCGAATATGACAAGACCTCAAATAGAAATTATGATATAATAGTAGTATTATAAGAGAATGGATAACATTTTGGATAGATTTGATAAAGGGGTTTTTCATTGGAAATTTATCCATAAAAAATATAATCTATGGTGTATTGGCAAAGAGCAGTATTAATGAGGGGTGAGATATATTATGGAGGAAGATTTAATATATGAGATACTTTCTGTGGTAGACGAGATCCCAGAAGGTCGTGTTGCTACTTATGGGCAGATTGCAAAGTTAATCGGCAGAGATAAAAATTCAAGACTTGTGGGAAAAGTTCTCAGTATGGCAGAATATTATGGAGAGTATCCTTGCCATAGAGTAGTTAATTCTGCTGGACGGCTTGTTCCCGGCTGGGGAGCACAGAGGCTGTTGTTAGAGGAAGAGGGTGTTGTTTTAAAAAACAAAACTCATGTAAACTTGAAAAAATATCAGTGGGACTATTCAGAATAAATAGAGATATTAAATTATAATATAGTTATGATTATCTCAGTAGTTTAAATAAAAAATAGAAGTTGATTTCCAGTAACTTAAATGGAGGAAGATAAAAATGGCAGATGTGATTGTTTTATTTGAAGTGAAACCTACTAAAGAAGGTATGCAGAAATATTTAGATTTGGCAGCAATGTTGAAACCCATGCTGTCAGGATTTGAGGGATTCATTAGAGCAGAACGGTTTGCCAGTCTGAATGAAGAAGGGAAGCTTTTATCTATGAATGTATGGACAGATGAAACAGCTGTAGAGCGTTGGCGTAATGTGATGGAGCATCGTATGAGCCAGAAGGAAGGCAGAGATAATTTATTTGAATCATATAAGATTACAGTTTGCTCAGTAATCAGGGAATATTCGGACAAAGAACGAGATGAAGCACCTGTGGATTCAAATGAATACTTTGATTAACAGTCAGCAGTTTTAGGGAGGGAAAGATGGATTTACTAGCTTTTTTAAAGGGTCATGCTCCATGTTATATTTATAATGGAGAGCAGATTGCAAGTCAATGTCAAAAACTAAAAAGGGAACTTTCTGGTTTTGAATTTTTATATTCCATTAAAACAAATCCTTTTTCACATATAATTCAAAATATTTCAAAAGAAGGGTTTGGTGCAGATGCAGCTTCTGCTGGGGAAGTGTTTCTTTCTTTGAAAAATGGAATAGCACCAGAGAAGATATTTTACTCTGCTCCGGGAAAAACTGAGAAAGATATTGAAATATGCTATGGAAAATGTACAATTATTGCTGACAGTATATCAGAGATTAGACATATCAATGTGATAGCAGCCAAGAACAAGGAAATTGTAAAGATAGGAATTCGTGTGAATCCTAATTTTTCAATGAAGAATGAATGTGGAACTTCCAGCAAATTTGGAATTGATATAGAACAGCTTTTAAAGGTAGAAGATACTTTAGCAGAATATTCAAACATTAAAATTACTGGTATTCATATCCATATTCAATCACAAATACTGGATTTTCAAATATTAGGAAAATATTATAAGAACTGCTTTGAGCTTGCTAAAAAAATTCATTCTATGAAGAATGTTAATATTAAATTTATTAATTTTGGAAGCGGAATAGGTGCTTTATATAGAGAAACACAAGATAAGCCTGTAGATTTAGAAAAACTCAATAATATGATTTCTGAAATTGCAGAAGAAAATCATGCTGTATTGAATGCAAAGCTTTTAATTGAAACAGGGCGTTTTATTACTTGTAATGCAGGAAAATATTATACACCAATTGTGGATATAAAAGAATCTCTGGGGCAGAAATATTTAATTGTAGAAAATGCAATGAATGGATTTATGCGTCCAGCTATAGCGAATCTGATTTATAAAGCTGCTGGAGAAATTCTTACAGGTTATGAACCTCTATACACTTGTCAGGATGAGTTTAGTGTTCAGGTATTAAATGAGTCAGTTGAAAAAGAAAAGGTTAATATTGTAGGAAATCTCTGTACAGCCTTAGATGTTATTCGTGAAAATACAGAAGTAAATCACGCACAAATAGGAGATATTATTGAGATTACTAATGCAGGAAGTTATGCATATTCGTTATCTCCGCTTTTGTTTTCAAGTCATAAAATTCCAAAACAATATTATTTATATAAAGATAAAATTTATGAGGATGAATTATTATAAATAGTGATTATTATGGAAAATAAAACTGGAATAGATAAAGTTGATTTATCAAGAATTGAAAATGGAAAATATGTAAAAATATAAAGGTATAGAAATAAAAGATAGTGATGTAACAACTTGTGGAAAAGTAATAAATATATTAAATAATACAAAATGAAGAGAAAAATATTCTTTAGTGATCTCGATTGAAAAACTAATAAAAAATTTAGTAAGAAAAAAATAAAAATAAAATAGAATTGTTAAAAGTGCTGTATAAAATTGTTGTTTTATAAAGAAATATTATATAAAAAAATAAAATTAAAATTTATGTTGACTTTTATTATACAAAAACGTATAATAATTTTGAGGATATTATTTTAAAAGTTTTTAATTTAAAAAAAGATTCATAAAAGTTTAAGTTATATTAAGAAAAAACCATATTTTTTAGAACTTGATTATTTTTAATATCATTTTTTTTAAGAACTTTATATACAAATTTGTATAATTGCTGTTGAGAAAAATTATGTTTGAATTAAGCATTAATTATTTTATGGCTGATAAATATCCTAATAAAATATATACATGTAGGCTACATAAAATTATATAAGGAGGAGAAAAATGATAAGAGGAACAACACCATCAATAGTATTTTCAACTGACTTAAATACACAAGATATTTTTGAATGTCATTTGATTATAAAAAGTAAAAATGTAGAACTTATTAAAAAAAAATCAAGCATGAAGTTTAAAGATAACTGTATTATATGTGATTTAACTAAAGAAGATACTTTGTTATTTCAACAAAATGGAGATGGGAAAGAACGAATTCCTAAACCAGAAGCTGTTTTTTTCCAGCTATATGTCACTTTGAAAGATGGAACTGTATGTGCAACTAAAATAATGAAAAGTGTTGTAAATGCACTATTGGAGGTAGAAGAATGACAGAAGAATTAAAAGATTTGATTGAGGCAAAGTTTAATATTGTGTATTTAGCTGATGAAGGTGAAGGAAAAGATAAAAATTTTATTTATGAACAAAGTACCCCAGCAAAAACTTGGTTAATAAAACACTCTTTAAATAAATATCCAAGTTTAATACTTTTTGACAATGAAGGGAATTTCATGTTGTCAGAAATTAAATACATTAATACAGAAGAAATAATTATTAATTTTAACAGTGAAGTGGCAGGAAAGGCAATTTTAAATTAAAAGAGGTGAACTAATGGCAGTAATAAAAATATTATCAGATATTGATTTAAAAGAAGGACAGCTTTTAAATACAAGAATTGAAAATTTATCAACAGACCCTATAGTTAATGTTCCAGGAAAACTATATTACAATACAGAATTAAAAAACATTAAAGTTGGAGATGGAAATAATTGGAAAATTTTAGGAGAAGGCAGTGAAACTTCTGGAATTAAAAAATATAAACAAAATATAGGTGATGGTACAAATAATTATTTTTTAATAAACCACAATCTATCAACAGAAGATATATCAATATCTATTTTTGAGGGAAAAGAATTGGTTATTTGTGATGTTGAAATAAGAGATTTAAATAACATTATTGTAAGAACAGCAGATATTCCAGAAGAGAATTCATTAAAAGTTGTTGTTATTGGATAAAAGGAGAGAAAATTATGACACTAGGAGAAATGAGTGAAAGACTTCAAAAAGCCTTCATAGAAGAATTTAAAACGAGAGAAATTGTTGAAAATAATCTTTCTGTTTATGAAGCTGAAGGGGAAATAATAGTTGGAATAAACAATTTAAAAATACCAGAAGATATATCATTGAAAGAGATGGAGGTGATGAAAGAATTGTATGCAGAATATAAGATTTACACATGTATAGGGCATGAGATTTTAGCTCAGATAAAACAAAAAGATTTTTACAGAGTTATAGAAAGCTTAAAAAAAAGAAAAATAGAATTGAGAGAGTAAAGGAGGTGATTAAAATCAATGACTAAAGCAATAATTAATCCCTATGATTTGTTATATAAAGTTGAAGGGTTATTAAAAAATTATTTTGAGTATGATATTGAGATTGGCTTTTTTAAAACAGAGAATCTGATGGAAAAATTTACAACAAATAAAATAGTAGTAGAACCATTATCAGATTATGTGGAAAGTGAAGGACTTAGCTCAACTTTTCAAGTTAAAAATATGGACTTTGTGTATAATGTTCATTTAATAATTAAATCTAAAGCTGGAGATGAAGCTTTTAAAAAATTCTTATCTGAAAGACAGAAAATACTAGAAGTTCTATATAATGATGAATTAATAGGACTTGATACAAGAATACTTTCTCAAAGTATAAAAACTAATTTTAATACTGAAATATCCAAAAAAGTCATGTATGACATTTGGATCTGCACATTTGAAATCACAGCTAAATTAAGAAACAGGAGGAAATAATGAATTTAAAACTTTTAATTGGAGAACAACTTAATGAAAAAACTATGGCAACATCTTTTACTGCTTACGAAAATGCAACTGAAATAAACCTTACACCAAACTTTGGAAAAACAGATTCTGAAGCATTTACAGGATCAGCATACAAAGGAAAATCTTTTGTATCTACAGCAGGAGCTACAGGAAATATTTCATTTGAACTAACTTTAGAAACATTAAAAAATTTATTACCAGCTTTTGGATATACTGTTGTAGTTGGAACTGATCCAATAACAGAAGCTACAATAACTGATATAGCTAAAGCAAATACAAGTGGAAAAATAGAAAAATATTATACACTTATAGAACAAAATTTAGAAGATAATGAAGAAAGAATATTAACAGGATGTCAATTAAATAATGTAACACTGGATATATCACAAGGAGCATACTGCAAACTTACAGCTGATGTTGTTGGATATGCTTATGAATATAAAGACAGTATAACTCATGGTGGAACTTCTATAGGAGATATAGATAAACTATTAACATGTATAACTTCTAATATTGAAATGGGAAGTACAGATGTTTCAGCAGAAACTCAAAGCGTTTCAATAGCTATAAATAATAATCTTGAACAAAAATATGGATTAGGAAATAGAAATGCTACAAAAATTACAAGAAATGGATTTATAGAGTCAAATGCAACAGTAACTTTAAATGCATATAATAAAGCTAAATTTAAAGAAGGAATTGAAGCGCTTATGGCAAATGATAAAGTTTCATTAACAATAAAAATGGCAGAAAACTTTAATACTGGAGCAGGGATAGTATTTATAAAAATTCCTAATATGAATGTAACATCAGTAGAAATGACTGATAAAAATGCTGGTGGAGGAATGACACAAGATATGGATATATCATATGATATAGCAGCAGGAACACCTATGTCATATCTGTTTGGAACTTTAAAATAAGAAAAATGTGGAGGAGTTAGATAATGAATATAAAAAAAATAGGAAATGATAAAACATATATTGAATATAACCCTGTAGTGAACTTTGGAACTAGAATAGGAATCAAAAAAATAGGGGAAAGTACTTTTGTAATTGATGAAAAAGAAAAGACAATAAAATATGGAAGACAAAGTTTTGAGGAAAGTTTAGAATGTTTTGTTTTATGCAAACAGGTAACAAAGATAGTAGAAAATGGAATAGTTGTTTTTGAAGGGAAAGGGAATTTAAGTACAGAGACACTAGGAAAAGCAGAATATAATTTATTTAATCTTCAAAAAGCATTTGATGAAATTATAAAAAGTCTTCCAACAGCATTAGAGGAAGAAACTGAAAAAAAGTAATGCTGATGGCTTGCAACTATTTTATAGGAGGTAATAGGGGAAGCAAAGTTTCCCCTTTTTTTAAAGAAATTCAAGCTGCAAATAAAAAAATAGAAAGAAATCTTAGATACTTGAAGGTAGATTCAATGACTGGTTATTTTGAAATAAGATTTTTACCACTAGGAGAATCACTAGGTTATGATAATCATCCATTCTATATTATTGAAGATCTTGAATTGATTAAAAACTGCCTGAATGAAGCTGTAAGCTTGAAGAACTCACAAAAGACAACCTCTAAGAAAGACAGCATGAAAAAAAGATGAAGGTGAGGTGAAAAATGACAAATATTGAAGATAATACAGATAAGTGGTTTCAACAATTATCTAAAGCTACAGGACTAACAACTCAAAGTGCTAAAGATAACACTTTTAAACAAGCTTCAGCTTTTAGCGAAGAATTTATTAAAAAATTTAGAGAATCATTTCCTGGAATTGATGTAAATATAGAAGTTATTGTTACATCAGAAGAAAAGAAAAAATCAGAATATGCTAATAAAACAGGAAAAAATACAGAATCTGAAGATTGGTTGAAGTATGTAGTAGAGAAATCTGCAACTCTTGGAAATCAAATTTTTGAAGCAGAGGCAGAAATATCTACCTTAAAATCAAAAGCAGAAGAATTAAATGAGATTAGCTTTAGCAAATTGGTCGATTCTTTATATATTTTAGATAAAGAAAATGAAAAAATAGAAACTTATACAAAGCAAAACTATAATATTTACAAAGAAATGAAGGGAATAGAAGCTAAATTAAACCAAAGAGAAGGATTAGATAATATTGGAGGAGAGTCTTTAACTTCAGGATTAGATTTTGTTTTAGGTCTTACTGAAGCTCCTAGTGAAGAAAATAAGAATGCAGAAACTTATTTGGAAAAATTTGAAGAGGCATACAAAACAGGAAAGGATGCACTAGAGAAAGCTATTACTTTTACAAAAGTAGTTCAAGGAGCCAGTATTGTAGCAGGAGCAGCAGGAGGAGCTCTTACTGGGGCAGCAATAATAATAGTATATGGTGCTCTTTGGGCTAAAGATCATGAGGTACAAAATGCAAAAGATTGGGAGAAAATAGTTAAAGAAAATTCAACTGTTGATGGACAAATAGCTATATTGGAAGCTATAAAAGCAGATTTAGGAAGAGAAAAACCTGTTATTAATCCAGAATTACTAAATAATATAATTCATCTTGCACAATTAAAAACAATGATGGAAAAAGTTGTAGCAAATCAATATAATGAAAAACTTTATAAAGAAGGAATAGCGGACATAGATTATTATGTTGATTCACTTTTAATTAATTTAAAAGATATTGAAAAAAACCAATTAAGAGAAAGGTCTTATGCCCAAGAAAATAATGATTTAGGAAAATTAGCTTTTGAAGGTATGTATAATGATCCTAAGCAAGAAATTCTTCCAAAATTAAAAGATGAAACCAATCCAATGTATAGGTTCATAACTGAATATAAACAGGCTATAGAGGAAATGGATAAAAGTTTGACTGTAAATAATCAAAGTGAAATACCTGGAAGTTTGATTCCATGTATTCAAAAAACAAAAGAAGAAATAAAAGAGCTTGAAAAAGAAAATATCTTTGAAACTTTTTTAGACAACTATGAGAGAGCAATGGAAAAAGCACCTAAAGTCTGGGATATATTAGGAATAGATGATGAAGCCAAAATAAAGCAAGAGATAAGTAAAGTTCAAAATCTATTAACAGTTGATGGAACTGGAGTTGATACTAAAGAGAATAGTGAAAAATTAAAAGTTTCATCAGAAGAAAAAGAAGCAGCAAAAAAAGTAGCTGAAATGAAAAGAGAAGAAGAAAATGCAATGAGAAATCTTGTAAATGTAATGAATCATTTTGGTAATAATCTTATTGCAGTAGGAGAAGGATTAAATAGTTCTTTTCTAAAAAATAGTGGATATACTGTAAATGCTTTCTCATCAATAACAGACGGATTTAACCTTTTTAAGGATAATGGTGGACTTAGCTCCATAACAGGGATGTTTAAAGGCGGAATGGCAGGTTCAGTAAAAGGTCTTGAATCTATAACAGGAGCTCTAACAAGTGTCTCAGGAATTATTGCAGGGGTTAATGTATTATCAAGTTTAACTTCTTCTCTTAGTGGAAAAGATAAAAAGAAAAAAATAGAGAAAAGCAATGAAGAAAATAAACAAGCTTTTGAAAATTCAACAACAACTCTTCTAAGTTTTGTAGAAGCCATAAAAGCTAATATTTCAGCTATAAATAGTTACAGTAGCACTTTACTTGGATATGCTACTAATAATACTACTCTTTCAGGAATAGCTAAAGTAGAAAAGAATTTTGATCTATATATTGAAGCTATGGTAGATGGAACAAAAAATTTTGGAACTGTAACAGGACTTGTAAAAAGTAAAACAAAATATAAATCTTGGTTTAAATCTAAATCAGCTGATACTTATGAAGCTGTAGAAGTTAAAGAAGCAGATATTTTAAAATCTATGGGAATAACTAATACAACTATAGATAATATGGATGAAAATCAATTAAGAGATTTTGCAGAAAAACTTAAAACAACAGGAAGAGGAGATTTATTAATAAGTCTTGTTGATAGTAACTTTGAAGAATGGAAAGAGGGAGTATATGAATATGTAGCTCAAATAGACAAGTTAAGAGAGGAACAAGAGCAATTATTCAGAAATTCAACTCTTAATGCCTTTGAGGGAATAGATGTATCAAGTTATAAGTCACTTATCCAGGAATATACTCAAATGTTTGAGGATATGGGATTAAATGCAGACGCATACAAAGATACTATTGAGGAAATGGCAAGAAATGCACAAGTTCTGGTAACAGCTATGCAGGATGTAAGAAATTCTTTTGTAGAAGCTCTTTCATCAGGAGAAGCAAGTGACTTTAGTTCTTCCATGAGTTCATATTTTAAGAAGATTCTTAATAATGCAGCACAAGTAACATATGATGTAGCTTATAGCTCGATAGATGAATATATGACTAAAGAGTTTGAGAAAATATCTGAAAAACTTGTTGATATGAAAAAAAGTGGTGTTTTAAATTTTGATGGATTTTGGGATGATTTTAATTTCAATAAGATACTAGAAGCAGATAGAATCACTACAGACTATGAAAAAGTAATAAATGATTTGAGAACACAACTAGAAAACAGAGGATTTTCAAGTTCTCTTATAGATAGTATGCTGCCAGCTACAGAACTTTCAGAAAGAATAGAGAGTATAAAGAGTATGCTGTCAAGTGCTATGTCAGAGGCTTTAAACAATAATTCTTTTGCTTCATTTGAAGAAAGTCTGGGAAATTCTATATATGAAAGTGTAAAAGACAGCTTAATTCAAGCTTTTGTAGATAGTGAGGTATATAGAACATATATGAATCAATTTTACAATATGGATGATATAAAAGAAAAATTATCACAGGCTGCAAATGCACAACAAGGGTTTGGCTTAATGCAGGACTATTTAAAAGATTTAGAATATGAACTTGAAAAAATGGGATTGAATAGAGGGAATGCAGCAAGTGGAAATTCAACAGAAGAGAATACACTTGGGAACTCATACTATCAAGATAGTGGTATTGAATACAATATCACTATTGAACAGCATTTTTCAGGAGTATATGGTTTTGATGCAATGTATGATGTAGCAAAACAAGGAGCAACAGAAGCAATAGAAGAATGGAAAAATCAAGGTAAGATAATTTCTGCAATTTAAATTAAGATACAAAAATAGAACTTTGGCAACTGAATAATCTGAGAGATAAAATAAATAATGAAATTTCCAATATGCTAATAAAATATGATATAATAATATCATGAATATATTAGGAGGGAATGATTTATGAAAAAAAATGTATTAATATTAATTATGATCTTGTTAATATTAACAAGCTGTGGGAAAGAGAGAATTGAGGATATGTCAAAATTAGAATTAAGAGATGAAAAAGTTTATGTAATAGGTGAAAATAAACCATATACAGGGACATTTATAGACAAATATGAAAATGGTAATTTAGGAAAGATAGCTGAATTCAAAAATGGACTTCCTCATGGAAAAGAAGAAACATATGATAAAAATGGTCAATTATTACTATTAAATACATATAAAAATGGAAAAAAAAATGGTACTCATAAGAGTTATTATGAAAATGGTAATTTAAGAACTGAAGGAATATATAAAGATGGAAAAAAAGATGGGATTTCAAGAATGTATTATGAAAACGGACAGTTGTGGAGAGAATCAAAAGATAAAAATGGTATACAGATAGCTCCAACAAAATGGTATGATGAGAATGGAAATCCTAAATCTTCTTTATAAGAAATTAGATGAAAATCTTTAATATAATTAAATAAAAATTAATAGTTATTTTACCCCTCAGGTTATTCAGTTGAGGGGTTTTTTATTTGTCAAAAGGAAGGAGGAAATAAAAAATGACAGAAACCTATTTCAAAACATTAACAGAAGCGGATATGTTTAAATTTAATGGAGTTATAATTAATGTTACAAAAGGAACAGTCTTAACAAATATTATTGAAGATATATCACTCTCTTACTCTAATAACAGTAAAAGTATTAAATCACTTACAGCTTCTTTTTCAATAGATGACACATCTCTTATTACTACTGGAGATATTATTGAGATAAAAGCAGTGCACAAACTAAAAGAAATAGTAATATTAAAAGGAAAAGCTGAATTACAAGAAAGAAAGCTTAATAACAGCTTAATTCATAATCTGCAAGTAATTGTCTATGATGAAATAAAAGATTTATTTTCAAAGACTGTATCAAAAGATACTTTTGCTTTTGACAACTGGGTATATTACAAAAATAATGAAAATAATTCCTTATTATTTAATATCATAAAAGAACTTGGAATAACTGTAGATAATGTTGTATTTGAAGACATAAGAGACAGCCAGACAAGGCTGATCAAGATACCTTTTATGGTATTTACAAAAGGAAATAAATGGATAGATGAACTGGAAACAGTAATAGATTGTATAAAGGGAAGAATGTATATAGATAATAACAATAAGGTAGTTATTAAAGGAGGACTTTATAATCCAGAAGAAAATATAATCTGCCACTTTAATCAAACAAATATCTTAAATAGTGTAACTCAAAAATATTCTTATGCAAAATACAATGGAATAAGAAAAACTTTTGATAGTTACAGCTATTTGGAAAATCAACCTTGTTTCAATCTAGCTCAGAAAATTGAAGTAGAGGCAGGAACAACACCAGAAAATCAAAATAAAATAATGTCTATTAAGTATATAACAGATGTTATTACTCAATATAATCTTACAAAAGCTACAGGATATTATTTTAATGAACTATCTGAAAAAGTAGATGTTAATTTAATAGAGGGGACCCATTATGATTTTGTATCTTTTATAAATAGTGGAGCACAGGTTAAATTTTATAATCCATATGCTTCTAAATTATATATAGAAAACTTTGAGATAAAAGGAGTACCAGTTGTAAAGTATGAAGATAATGAGAGTGTTGTTAAAAATACAGATGTTGAAACAGAAGAGCAGGAGAATTTTCCAACTGTAAATAAAAATAAATATATTCAAGAAATGCAGTTTGCAACAGAAATTGCAGAGTATGAATATAGAGAAGATTGTCTTGATGGAATAGAATTATCTTTTAAAAGCTTGTTTTGTCCTTTTGTGATGATAGGAGATCTAATTGACGTTGTAATTGATGATATAAGTACTCCTGCAAGAATAACAAATATAAGTCATACTATTTCAAAAACAAAAGGATTTAGCAGTGAAATTACAGCAGTTAAAATTGATACTTCAGTTCAGACATTTAAATATAATACTATAGAAAGTTTAAAATCAAATGGAGAATATATTGAAACTATAAATAATTTACAAGATCAGATTGAAAATATAGAAGCTCCTCCAATAGATGAAGAACTATTGAATAAACTGAATGCAAAAGGATTTATTCAGGAAACACAGCCAACAGCAACAGCAGAAGGTGATGTATGGTATCAACCAAGTAGTAAAATCTTTAAAGTATGGAAAAATGGAACATGGCAGACAGCTATGGAAGATGACATTATGCCAGCTTTAAAATCTTCAATAATGGCACAGACAGGGGTATTCAGAATAGGAAGCAACGACACAGAAGCAGGTATATTTTTCCAATTTGATGAAGATACAAATAACCCTGTATTTGGGAGAACTGACCCAACAAACATTGCAAGAATAGTTATAAATAAAGACGCTGGGGTAATAATACAGAATGCAAATAATAAACTTGCTTTTAATGTTAAAAACCCATTGAAGCCAGCAGAAATTACAAGTCAGTTATTAATGGGGGTAACTAATCCAGAAGATACAAAACATCAAGGTACAATTTTTCAAATAGGAGAAGAAAATACAGGAACATATATAAAACTTACTGATGGAAAATTAAAACAAGAAGTTGCAGGAACGGACCTTGCAAACTTTGTTGATGATATTGGAAAGGGCAAATTTGAAATAAATGCAAATACCCAAGTAAATGGGGTATTAGAAGTTTACAGTAATAATAAAGGGCTAATCTCTTATGATGGAACGACACAAGCTAACAGTACAAAAAGAATTGTTATAAAAGGTGGGGAGATACTGTTTCAAGAAAAAGGTTGAAGTAATTATTGGTATACAGTAAGTGTACTAAAGAAATATGTATTTATAGAGAGTGCAAACATAGGGCAGATTCAGAATCAAGTAAGAATGCTAAGATTTACAAGCCCTTTTCCAAGTGACAGTATAAGATGGAAAGGGATAAAAATAGAGGCTATTGTAAGTGTTGTTGATGGCTGGTGCTTGGATTCAAATTTAACAGAAACACAAGTAGAAATACCAATAAAAACAAAATTAAGGCAAGATGGATATGTAGAAATATCCACAACAAATACAACTTTAAACCCATATAGTATTATAAGTATTATGTTATATGAAGCAGATTTAAAAACAATATAATTTTTTCCCAAATTTAATAAAAATGGGAAAACTTGAAAGGAGAAAAAAATGGCATTTGCTGATTGGACTACTATTACAAATTATAACCAAGCTCTTTATAAAACAAGAGCAAGTGAAAATTTTGAATTTATAATATCAGATAGTTTTAAAAATCCAGTATTTATGGTTTTCTGGAATGGGATTAAATACAATGGAACTATTACAGGGCTTTCTCCTGTTGTTTCTAAAGTATCAAGAACAAGATATAAAGTAGCTCCTTATGTAAGAACCCCATCACAATTAGCTATGACAGATACAATAAGTGCAAGTTTAAATGGTGGAATTGTACAATACATAATAGGAAATATCCCGACTAGTAGAAAAATAAGTTTTGCAGGATATTTATACCCTACAGGAGCAATGGGAGCTATGAATGGAATTGTAGATATAGAAGTATTAAGTCAAGATGATTATGTAATTCAAAAGTTTTCAAGAGTAAATATGATAGGTGAATCATATATGGGGAGTTATTGGTGGTTTTATGCAATACCACAACAATATTATAATAGTGGGGTTAAATTAAGATATACATTAACTCAAACAAGAGGAATAGCTTGTGGAGACCTCTTTATGGTTGCAATAGAAAATGACTTATTTTGGAAAGATAACGGCTCAGGAGGACTTATTTCTGATGGATATAATAAAGCTCTTGTAGATGATGCAGAATTAACTATATTAGTATTGGAAAAGGGAGAAAGGGAGTTGACATAATGGCTGATTGGATTACTAAAAACAAAATAAAGAAAACTCAAATAACATCAGCTAGAGGGAGCCAGTCAATTAATGTTCAAAATCTTTTTGAAGGAGCAGGAGTTGAAAAAGCCCAAATATTCACTTTAAATGATGGGATAATTCTTGGGAGTACAGCTTGTGACTATTCTACATCATGGAGTTATGGCGAAAAGACTGTAACAATAGATAGCATAGCGAAAACATGGAATGTAACACCTACTCTTTTCTTTGCAGATATAGAAAATAAAAGAGAACACCCTCTATATGTAGATGGTAAATTTACACCAATAACAATTCCAAGTGGATATAGTCTTTATACAATAGAAGTGGTAGGAAAAGGAATATTTACAGTTTATGAGAATGAAGAACCTGTAACATTTGAAGTAGATGGAATAGGTAAAGTGTATAGAATATGCTATAAACAAAAAGCTGAATCTGTAAATATAAGAGTATCAGGAGTAAATATATCACGAGCTTATATGTCATCTTGTTACTATTTCATTAAGAAAACTCAAAACGTAAAAAATACAGTTGTAGTGACTGAATCAGTATATGGGAACTTTGATACAGATAAGGGAATAACATTTCTAGCAACACCAGGAGAACCGCCAAGTCCACAAATGCCAGCAATAGGGTTACTGGGATATAATAATTGCATTATGGATTTTTATTCTATGAAAAAAGTGGGAACAGATGAAAATGTGACCTCTTTATCAGAATTTAGTTTTAGTGACTCTAGTTCTTTAAGTAAGACTACGCATATATCGTTTCCTCATGTCATTAGCTTAAGTGAAGAAATAAATATAGAAAATAGCCGATATTTGAATTATTTACAGTTAGGAACATTAAATAATCCAGTAGTATGGGAAAACCCACAATTAAAGTTATATATTTGGTATAATACTACTTTAAATTTAACAATATTTACAGAAGGGGCAGTTCCTTTTGAAATAGAGATCATTCCAGAAAGTGTGGCTTCAAAAATTGAAATTAATTTTAAAGATTCAGAGGTGGTCTAATGGGAAAAGTGGTTATAGATGGAGTTGAATTTTTATTCAATAAACTTTACCAAAATGATTCAGAGACAGATGAAATAGTGGCAGATATGTTTAGTGAAAACAAACTTATAACATATGTTGAAATGGAAACAGTAACAATTATAAATTATGGTGCTTTTTATGGATGTTCTAATTTGACTACTGCAATTTTTAAAAATTTGAGAGTTTTAGGGAATCATGTTTTTGCAGGTTGTAATTTTAAAACAATAGAAATACCTAATGTAATATCTATAGGAAATTTATGCTTTGCTACAAATCAAAGTTTGGAAAAAATTGTTTTAAATGATGAAATAGCAGAAATAGAAAATTCAACTTTTACTCAGTGCCGCGGATTAGTAAATATACATTTACCTGAAAATTTAGAAAAAATAGGTAGTAGAGTTTTTTTGATGCTAGAAAATTAATATTAACACAATTGCCTAAAAAGGTAAATATTATTCCTAGATATTGTTTCGGAAACTGCTACGCATTAACAAATTTGACACTTGGAGGTAAAGGTCATCCAATGATAGCAATAGAAGATGGTGCTTTTTATAATTGTAATAATCTAACAAAATTAACAATATATACAACAGGCGGACAAGCACTTGCAGGTGCTCCGTGGGGAGCGACAAATACAACAATAACTTATTTACCAGCATAAAAGGAGGAAAAAATGAAAGCATTAAATAATTTTGATTTTACATTAAATGAAGCAAAGAATATGGTATTGCACAAATTAGCTACTGCACCAATTGGAGTAGAAGGACAAATATTTTACAATACAGCGACTAAAAAGGTGAATGTAAATAATGGTACAGTTTTCATGGAAATAGGAGCACAGGAAATTGCTACAACTTCTACTTTGGGAGTATTAATGGTAGGGAATGGCTTAAAAATAGATGTATCAGGAAAGATGGATTTAGCCATTTTGGATGAAAGTGATTTGATAAAAGCAGAATACTTACCAAGTTATGTAGATGATGTATTGGAATTTCAAAATTTCTCATCTCTTCCATTAACAGGAGAACAGGGAAAAATTTATGTTACTACAGATAATAATAATACATACAGATGGAGTGGAACAGCTTATATAGGTTTAAACAATCCACTTGACTATGCAACACAAGCAGAAGCAGAGGCAGGAACTAATAATACTAAAGTAATGACACCGCAAAGAACAAAAGAAGCTGTACTTGCTAATTCTCCTATGAAAAAATATACAACAATGATAGGAGATGAGGCAGCTAAACAAATTGTTGTTTTTCATAATCTTAATACAAGAGATATTCTTATAAATCTCTATGAAGGAAATGATCTTGTAATAGCAGATGTTCAAATAACTACAGTAAATTCTGTAACAATAGTATTTGCAGAGGCTCCCAGTGCAGGGGCAATAAAAGTTGTAATAGCAGGGTAGGAGGATAATATGAAAAATTTAGCGAATATCACAAACGAAGAAGATCTCCCAAGAATAAAAGATATATTTCAAATTCCATATGGGTCCACAATAACAGTTCCTAAACATATGCCTATACCAGATGGATATATTGAATGGGGAACAGTTTTAAAAGCAGAAGATTATCCACATTTAATAGACATTTTGGGAACTACTAATATAATATTAAAACCTATTGAAATATCTATGACAAGTAATAACAGTAGCAGCGAATTATATATAGAAACTACAAGTGATGAGACAAATTATAACTGTGATGAAACATTTAATAACTTATGGAAGATGTTTGATACAGACAAAGAAAATGGTTATTTTGCAGGTGATGGAGTTAGTACTACATATGAGCCAAACTATGGAAGAAGAGCAAACTTTTTATTAAAAGGAAGTATAATATCTGCATTATATGATATACGTGATAAAGTTTCACTTATCAAAATAACATATAAATGGAAGCAAAATAATATATCTGATTATAATTCAAACTCATTATGGTTGAGTTTTAATTTAATTGGAACATCTACACAATATTCAACTTCAAATTATCAATTACTACCAGGAGAAGAATATACAGGAAATTTTACTACGAATATATTCATTGAACAATTCAATGATCAAGTAGAGGAACAAAAATATATTCAAGTATCAAGCTGGGCATCAGAGGCCAAATTATTGGAAATACTTGATATACAGTTAGAATTACCAGTCGCTACTAATGATTTATACATTGATATCCCTTTAGACTGGACACCAAATAAATCTTTGATGGCAAGTTTGCAAAGTAAAACAATGAAATATCTTATGTATGTAGGAAGTTCTATAAAATAGGAGGTAAAATGAATATAAAACAGATAATAGAAAATATAAACTTAGAAAAAATTATGTATGTAATATCTTTAAATGAAATATCAGGAAATGAAAATGTGATCTGTAAATTTAGTTATGCAAATGGAAAGTCAAGGTATAGCTTTGGGAGAAGCAAATTTGATGTGACACTAGAAATTTCTTAAAAAATATCTGTGGATCCTCGAATTAAGATATCAGAAAACTTATAAACCTTGATGAAAGTCTAAGGTTATTTAGAAGAGATAAGGACATATACAACCAATGATAAATTATGTGGTTAGTCTTAAAAGAAGAAAAAGCAAAAAAAAGAAAGGATTACAAGAACAACAAAAAGAAGTAGAAGAGTTAAAATTAATAATAAAAAGTAAGAAGATTTTGAGGAAATTAACTTTAATATGGGGATATAAATGGAATAGAGGAAGGAGAATAAAGTGGAAGAGTTAATTGAATATTTAATAAGTTATGGAGTTTTAGGATTTATAACAGCATATTTTTTATGTAATGACTATAAAGATAGAGAAACTTACAGACAATTTATGTCAGAATTAATGAATAAAGTAAATGAACATGAAAGAAGAATCACAGCTTTGGAAGATGAGAAGAAATAATCAAATAGTGCTGGTATAATTTTATACTAGCACTATTTTTAAACTTTAAATGTGGTATTATATACCAGTATGATGGCTTTAATCCCTTAAAGAAAGGGAGCATTTTGTCATGAGAAGAATTGTAATCGTAATTATAATAATATTATTTTTCCGATAGTACATAAAACCTATTAGATAAGATCACTATTATTATATAAGCTGTCATACTGTGGGACTAGGAGCTGCGACCTAGTCCTTTTTATATTATAAAATTTAAATTTATTTATGAAACTTGCAAAGGAATTTAGATAATACAATCTGCTAAGAAAAGGATATGTAGAGAGGAAAAATAATTGTCTTTTTGGAGCAGAGGAAACTTTTCAGAGTAGAAAGATATTTTGAAATAAAATACAATGAATTATCATAAATGAAAAGAGGTATACATATGTTCAAAGAAGAGAAAATGAGTATGATGTATTTTGTGGGAAAGCATAGATTTTTATTAATTGCAGGGTGTGTATTGTCAGGGGCAAGTGCATTAATTATGATGTGCCCCTTTATACTTTTATGGAAAGTAGTAGAGGAAGTATTAAAGGGGATAACTGATATATCAAAAATTGATGGAGAAGCAGTAATAAAATATGGGCAGTGGGCAGTTTTTAGTGCATTGATAGGATTTGCTGTATATTTTATAGCTCTCATGTGTACTCATGTGGCAGCTTTTTATACTGCATTTAATATGAAATCAAAGGCATTGAGGCACATGGCAGAACTTCCATTAGGTTATTTTATAGATAATCCAAGTGGAAAATTAAGAAAAATCATAGATGAGAATTCAAAAATGACAGAAAGCTTCATAGCCCATCTACTTCCAGATTTAACTGGAGCAGTGACGACTTTTGCTGTTATGCCTGTGATACTTCTTTTATTCGACTGGAGACTGGGAATAATTTGTTTGATTCCTATGGGAGTAGGATTTTTTATACAATATAAATCAATAACAGGAGATTCTATAAAATATATAAGACAGTATCAGGATTCTCTTGAAAATATGAATAATGAAGCTGTGGAATATGTACGGGGAATTCCAGTGGTAAAAGTATTTCAGCAGACTATATATTCCTTTAAAAGTTTTTATAATACTATAATGGAATATAAAAAATTTGTAATAAAATTCTGTCAGGAATTTAAAAATCCAATGACCTTATTTACAACTGTGATTAATGGAACTTTTGTACTGCTGATACCAGCTGGAATAATCTTGATAAAAAGTTCATATGATCCTTTAAAATTTTTACAGAACTTCATATTCTATATTCTTTTCATTCCACTGTGTTCAATGATGATAAATAAGATAATGTACATAGGAGAAGCTAAATCTGTAGCAGATGAATCTGTAAAGCGTATTGCTTCTCTATTAGAAGAGAAGAAACTGGAAAAACCAGTGGAAGCTAAATTTCTAGATAATTATGGGATAGAATTTTCTGATGTGTCTTTTACATATAAAGGAAAAGATAATCCAGCTGTAAATAATGTGAGCTTTACTATTCCACAGGGAACAACAACAGCACTGGTAGGAGAATCAGGAAGTGGAAAGACAACAACAGGAGCATTAATTCCAAGATTTTGGGATATAGAAAAAGGAAAAATCCTTATAGGCGGAGTGGATATTAAAGAGATAGAAATGTCTGAATTGATGAAGATGGTATCTTTTGTTTTTCAGGATATTCATCTTTTTAAAAGAAGTATTTTGGATAATATTCGCATCTCAAAGCCAGAAGCATCTATAGATAAAGTAATGGAAGCAGTAAAAGCTGCACAATGCGAAGATATAATTAAAAAATTTCCTGATGGAATAGAAACAGTAATTGGAGCAAAAGGGGTATATCTTTCAGGAGGAGAGATGCAGAGAATAGCTATAGCAGGAGCTATTTTAAAAGATTCTCCTATAATAGTACTAGATGAGGCAACAGCTTTTGCAGACCCAGAAAATGAGTATAAAATTCAGAGAGCATTGGAAGTTCTTACTAAAAATAAGACAGTGGTGATGATAGCTCACAGACTTTCTACAATAAAAAATGCAGATCAGATAATAGTTTTGAAAGATGGAGAAATAGCTGAAAGAGGTAAGCATAATATTCTTGTAGAGAAAAAGGGAATCTATGCAGAAATGTGGAAAAATTATCAAACTTCTGTGAAATGGGATATTAAAAAGGGAAGTGAGAAAGATGTTTAAGGAAGTATTTGCTCTCAGCAATCAGGGAGAAAAGGATTTGAAAAAAGGGATACTGGCTAGTGCAGCAGCTAATATAAGTTTGCTGTTTCCAGCTGGATTACTTCTCTTATCAATAAGAGATTTGATGACATATATAGAAAAAAATGGTGCATATAATATAAGTATTTTAGCTTATGCAGGGTATTCAGTGGTATTTTCAGCCATTATATTAATTACCCACAGAATACAATATGACAGTACATATTTTTCAGCATATTCTGAGAGTGCTGATAGAAGGGTGGCATTGGCAGAGAAACTTCGTAAACTTCCCTTATCATTCTTTGGGAAGAAGGATCTTTCAGAATTAACAATTACAATTATGGGAGACTGTACAGACCTTGAGCATACTTTTTCTCATTCGGTTCCACAGCTTTTTGGAAGTCTGATTTCAGTGACTTTAGTTGGAATAGGCTTATTTGTTGTCAATTGGAAAATGGCTTTAAGTGCAGTATTTGTTTTTCCAATAGCTATTATAATAACTGTTGGAAGTAAATTTCTACAGGATAAAATGGGGAAAAAGAAGATAGATGCAAAACTGGCAGCTTCAGACAAAGTACAGGAATATCTGGAAAATATTAGAGAGATAAAGTCATATAATATAGAAGAGAAATATTTAAATGATTTAGATGATAGTTTCTTTAAAATCATAAAAGCTTCTTTGATATCAGAGCTCACAACAGGAACTTTGATAGTATCAGCTCAGGGAATATTGAGATTAGGCTTTGCAGCAGTAACCCTTACAGGTATAAAACTATTTTTAAATGGAGAGATAGATTTTCTGGTATATCTCATGTATCTGTTTACAATCTCAAGGCTGTATGATCCCCTATCAGTAGTATTGATACAGATTGGAGATATATTCAATTCTCTGCTTACAATAAAAAGAATGAAGGATATAAACGATCAGAAGATTCAAGAGGGAGCAAAGGAATTTTCTTGTGATAATTATGATATTGTTTTTGAAAATGTAGAGTTTGCATATAATAATAATGAAAAAGTATTAAATGGAATTTCTTTTGTAGCAGAACAAGGGCAGATAACTGTATTGGCTGGAGAATCAGGAGGAGGTAAAAGTACTGCTGTCAAACTGGCAGCTAGATTCTGGGATGTTACAAAGGGAAAAATAACTTTAGGTGGTGTAGATATAAGCACTGTTGACCCAGAAGTACTTCTTGAAAAATTCTCTATAGTATTTCAAGATGTAGTATTATTCAATGGGACTATATTGGAAAATATAAGGATAGGAAAACGAGGTGCATCTGATGAAGAAGTCTATATGGCAGCTAAAGCAGCACAATGTGATGAATTTATAAAAAGGTTCCCTCTGGGATATAATACTGTAATAGGAGAAAACGGATCAACTCTTTCAGGGGGAGAAAGACAGAGAATATCAATAGCAAGAGCATTATTAAAAGATGCACCTATAATTCTCTTAGATGAAGCAACTGCTTCACTGGATGTTGAAAATGAAACTCTGATACAATCTGCTCTAGGTAAATTGATAAAAAATAAAACTGTACTCCTTATAGCTCATCGTATGAGAACAGCAGCATCAGCAGATAAGATAATAATATTGAAAGATGGAAAGATAGCAGAACAGGGAAGTCCGAAAAATCTGATGAAGATAAAAGGGATGTACTATAAAATGGTGGAACTTCAAAATCAGAATTTAGAATATTTTGAAAAATAAAGTAATTAATTAAAGGGCAGAGAAAATTTTTTTCTGCTTTTTTTATGTAATTAATATAGTAAGAATAGAGAAAATTTCCAGAATTGATTTATAAAAAAATATTGAAGAGCAATTAAAAAAGGGCGCTTTTATACACAAATGCGAACACTTAACTCTTTATGATAATTATTTTATTCTTTGAACCTAATTTTTTAATTATCCTATTATAAGCAATATTACTCTTAAAAGGCAAATTTGTCAAGTTTTTAGTTTTTTATAATACTCTTAAAATTTAATAAACTATATGCTATTCGCAAAAGTGTATAAAAGAGAACTTTTTTACGTATTTGGTATATAAGGAAAAAATCTTTATAATTTAATTAAAAATACTTTTCTTGGGGAGGAATAATGATAGAAAAAGTAATGAGAGCAGTAAAGAGCAATAATAAAAAAAGAGGTAGAAATATAACGATAGGAGCAATAGTAGGAATGCTTCTGTCTTGTAGTGCTGTAATGGGAGCAGATGTAGTAGGACTAGAAATAACAAAAGATACCAGTGGTGAAATAAAATTTAGTAAAAATGGAACTGAATTTACACCAGAAAATCCAAATAATCCATATCCTGAAAATACTTGGGATAAAGAATCAATAACTTATACAAACAACTCTGGAATATCTGTTAATAGTGATAGCGGAAATGCTTATAGTTTGAAATTAAATGGAGATTTAAGTGGAGTGAGTTTTATAAATAACGGATCAGTATCAGCTACAGGAAGTAGTCAAGGATATGGAATTTATAATAAGGATGGAAGCATAAAAACCATAACAAATAATGGGAGCATATATAGTGAACGGTATGGAATTTATAATAATAGTACTAATCATGGTACAACTAATATAAAAAAGATAACAAATAATGGAAGAGTATATAGTGAATACTATGGAATTTATAATAATAGTACTAATCAAGGTACAGCTAATATAGAAATGATAATAAATAGTGGGAGCATATATGGTAAAAGTGGTAATGGAATTTATAATATTAGCAATAACTCAGGTACATCCAATATAGAAATGATAACAAATAGTGGAAGTATATATGGAATAGATTGTGGAATTTATAACAATGGTTATAACTCAGGTACAAGCAGTATAAGAAGTATAGTAAATAGTGGAAACATATATGGTAAAAATGGTGGTGGAATTTATAATGCGAGTTTTAACTTAGGTACAGCTAGTATAGGAAGTATAGCAAATAGTGGAGTTATCTATGGAAGAGGTAATGCTATAGTGAATGAAGAAGGAACAATTAGTAATGGATATAACTATGGACTACTTATAAGCGGTGGAAGTAAAGTAATATATGGAACAGTTGATTTTGCAGAAAATAAATATGGACTTGTTTTTATAGTTGATAAAGGTAAATATACTTTAGATTCTACTTATTCGGGAAAATTTGGAGCAATTTCTCATGATGAAAGAGTTATAATTGACTATGGGAAAAAAGGCGATGAAGAACTTGATTTTGCTAACCCCAAAACTAAAATATATACTATAGTCAATGCTAAAGCAAATGAAGCTTCTGATAGTGTAACAGGAACTGAAAATTTAGTATTGAAAAATGGAACTTTATTCCATGAAGACTCTGACACTTCAGGAATAGAGGATTATTCTTCAGATAAAAACTATATCTTAAATGGAATAACAGATACTCTTCTTGTTAAAGGAAAGAATAATAAAGTCAATAATTCAATAATTAATGCATATAAAACAGCGGTAGTAATGAATGGAGAAAGTAGTTTAACTCTTGAAAATACTGTAGTAAATGGTGGGATAGATGAAACTTCTCCTGCTATCTTGGTAACTGAAAATAATAATTTTCTTACTATTAAAGGAAACAGTATAGTTAATGGAGATATAAAAGCAACAGGAGATAAAAACACTTTGAATCTTTATGGAAAACAAAATATGACAAGAAGCAGTGACAGTAAAAGTATGAATATACTTCATGATATAGAAGGATTTGGAAGAATACAGATAGAAAATAATGTCACATTCTTTGAAGATGCAAAAGTAACAGGAGTAGAGAGATTAAATATAAATAAGGGCGGAACTCTTAGTCTTAGATTAAAAAAAGATGGAGCTAAAGCAACTCATGCCCTTTCAGCAGAAAATACAGGACTCCTTATAGCAGGAAAAGAAGAGGGGGGTTCTGAAACAGCTGGAACACTTAATTTCATAACTAACGGAATGGGAACGGGAACTGTTATAGACATGGAAGGAATAGAATTAGAAAATGTATTTTTAAGAGCAAATAGTATTCTTTATGATTTAGAAGTAGTAGATACAGAAGATGTTGGTGTAGCAGCAGTAGGAGATATAAAGCTTGATGTAGGTGCAAGTTTATCAGAGATATATAACGAGAGAGCCATTACTTTTGATCCATATCCAAAATATAAGGTTATTCCAAATGAGGTACTCTATACTTCATTAAACAAGATATATCAAAGTTCAGTAAAAACTTCTAACAATGTAAACGCAATTACAGATATGATAGCTTCAGCTTCTGATGAAGAGCAATGGGAAAAACTTCTTTCATTCTTAGGAGGAATATATACAGAAAGTCCTTACTCATATAGTTCAGAGTTATCAAGAAGATCAGTGGGAATGTTCAGAGAT
>OGZT01000193.1_pt1 | contig 49135 bp, 46 predicted proteins | sample 1576891 | NCBI WGS metagenome assembly OGZT01 (sample SAMEA3541521, study PRJEB24748) | human gut metagenome | biome: human gut; feature: human-associated habitat; material: faeces | place: China | collected 2012 | reverse complement strand
GTAGAAAGACCCACCGGCGATAAGCATAGTTCACCCATTGTATGCAACAGATATGTAAAGACCATCCACCACATGCTTGCTTTAACTGCAATATCAGCAGAGTCTCCTCCTCTACTAGCCGATGCGCCGACCATAAATAAAAATCCGACACCAAGAAGCATCAGCCCCATACCCATCTTGACCGGAGTAGTCACTTTTTGTCCGGCTTTCGAAGGCCAGAACAGAGCAAATACAGGTGTCAATAAAACGATGAAGAGAGGATTGATAGATTGAAACCATTCTGTAGGCACTGTAAATCCTCCGATACTTCTATCTAAGAATTTTTCAGTATAAAGAGTAAATGAAGATCCGGCTTGCTCAAAACCTGCAAAAAAGAATATTGCAAAGAAGAAATATACAAAAATCGCAATTGTACGTTGTTTTTCTTCTTTTGTTAGAGGAGTTTTATGCTCAACCACTTTGTCTAATTCAGCGACCGCTTCTTCTTCAGCACCATCACCAACAGGATCAACACCGAGATCTCCCAGATATTTATTAGATAATGTATTAAACAATATCTGCCCTACAAGCATACCAATCGCAGCTGCCAGAAAACCATAGTTATAGGCATGACGGATTATCTCTCCAGTAACTCCGTCTACATCTGCAAACCATTGATTAGCAAAAAGACCGACTACAAGAGGCGCAAAGAATGCTCCGACATTGATACCCATATAAAAGATAGAGAATGCAGAATCACGTTTTGCATCACCCGGCTTATACAAACCACCTACCAGAGTAGATATATTAGGCTTAAAAAAACCGTTACCTATAATCAGCAAGAATAACCCGGAATACATTCCGGCTTTAGTAGCCACCAGAAACAAAACCATCTGCCCCAAGAACATGGTGATACCACCTATAGTTATAGCCTTACGATGTCCAAGGTATTTATCGGCAAGCCATCCCCCGATAAGCGGAGTAAAGTAAACCAAGCCGGTAAACGATCCATATAAAAGACTGGCATAAGATTCCTCGAATCCTAAACCTCCTTCGATATACGATTTGGTCAAATATAACACCAAGATAGCACGCATTCCGTAATACGAAAAGCGTTCCCATAGTTCAGTGAAGAACAATAAATAGAGACCTACAGGGTGCCCTAGAAAGGTCTTATCGGAGGGTTCTCTATACACTTTTGTTTCAGTCGACATAAATTATTTATTTTAATTAAGGTCATAGACCCGTTTATTGATTTTCCAAATATGACATTTTAGATGCATTTTAAAACAAACTTAATCAAAAGGCCTGAGACCTTATTTCACTTCCTGCATCAGTTTTCTTACCATTGGAGCAAATACAAGCACTACTACAGCTACTATAATTGCATACAGAGCCAATTGTCCGTATCCGCTTGTATAAGAATCCAGTTTTTCCAATAATGAAGCATTTTCATTCGGATTAGAAATTCCAGCTCCGATCAACCCTGCCAGATATTGTCCGTAGGCACTTGCCAAAAACCAAAGTCCCATCATCATACCCGAAAGATGTTTTGGTGAAAGACTTGTTATCATAGACAATCCTATCGGCGACAAACAAAGTTCCGATATTGTCATAACAAAATAAGCTCCGGTAAACACATTCAAAGATGTCATACCATTACCATCAGCAAATAATTTTGTAGAAAAGAATATATAATATGATAAAGCCAATAAAACGAAACTAATACCGAATTTAACAACTGTATTAGGTTCCAAACGTCTCTTATCGAGCCAGACCCATAACAATCCGAGTAATGGACTGAACAAGATCACAAAAAGAGCGTTAGCTCCATTATTTACAATATTAGGATCGACATGAAAGAAAAGAAGTTTATCGTGTAGATTATTTTTAGCAAACAAGGCTAAAGATCCTCCTGCTTGTTCAAATAATGCGAAAAATATAATAGATAAAAGGATCAGGATAAAAGCTGCAGTAAGCTTCTTACGTTCGGCACTCGAAGCTATTTTCGAAAACTGATAACCAAAATAAATAACAGCTAAAGGTCCGACTGTATACATGAAATAATCAGTATAATCGGTATTCTGGATCATTATATATATTAAAGGAATAGTAAGAATAGCGATGATATATACAAATATTTCTTTTTTCAATCTCACTTTTGGCAAAGCCTCTTTCAGAGGACTATCACCAATGGGTCCAAGATATTTTTTAGTGAAAGTAAAGGTTACCAAGCCTAAAAACATAACGATAGCAGCAGCCAAAAAGGCCAAACTCCATGAGTGATCTTTACCTAGCCAGACACAGATTGCTCCTCCCAGAAAAGCTCCGACATTAATACCCGCGTAAAACATACTGAAACCAGCTTCTTTTCGAGAGTCTCCGTCCTTGTAAAGAAAACCGACCATAGATGATATATTCGGCTTAAAGAAACCAGTACCTATAACAGATAAAGTGATACCTATGTAAAAGAAATCGTGTGGAGCTATTGCAATTAATGAATTACCAAGTATCATCATCAATGCACCAAAAGTCAACGATTTTTTAAATCCGAGAATTTTATCGGCAAAGATACCACCCAGAAAAGTAAAGGCATAAACAAAAGCTTGTATTGCCCCATATTTGAGGTTAGCTTCTTTTTCGTGAAGGAATAGCTGATCGACCATAAAAATAGTCAGAATTCCACGCATTCCGTAGAAACAAAACCGTTCCCACATTTCGACCGTAAACAGATACCACAACTGTTTGGGATACTTTCCTTCAAAATTTTGAATCTGATCCAAGGTCAATGCTGCACTTTTTGCAGACACACCTCCATCTTTAGGAGCTGACTCCGAAGAGTTTTGCTCAGGCTCTGACGTCTTCATTATTATACTTATCTATACTAAGGTCACAGACCTATTTATTAACTAACCCAACATAACAGCAAGAGTTTGTTTTAATCAAAAACAGAAACGTTTAACTCCGGCTGATACATGAGTGACAAAAATAAAAAAAATAATTGAGTTTGCTCTCCTTTTGTCAATCTTTATCAAAATAAAAGATATTAAGTTCTCAGCCTATTTTATTTACCTATCAAGCATAAAAGCAGCTACTTCTCACCATTTCAAAACATACCACTAAATTTTAAACTGGAATTAAATCAAAAAAGCACTCAATTTTACACTTTTAACCATTTAAAGCCTATTTTTTTACAAAAAGTATTATATATTTAAAGTCAAAGACCTATTTATTCATATATAAACACAAATACACTAACAAGTAGACAAAAGCAAAAACATCATTTTTACCTGTCTGTTATTTGTGCAACAATATCAATTATTTAGAGTCTTATTATTTATGAAAAGATTAAAATAATAAGAAATAAAACAGACATAAGACAATTATTTGATATTTAAGAGTGAGGATATCCTTCAAAACGCTATATTTATATTTAGTTTACAAGGCAGATTAACTCATCTCATATGCTTGTAAAATATGGTGGTATCATAGCATACATCTATTGAATATGGATAATAAATATGACTACAACTTTTATGGCATCATTTTTGTTTATAGTCTGTGGATATAAAAATAGCAACATTATAAGTTGAATTTGTATATCAAAAAATGGAAACATCAAATAAAAGGTATAAAAGATTATGGAAAATAACTTTTCGCAAAGAGTCCGCAAGATCATGAGCTACAGCCGTGAAGAAGCAGGACGTCTTCAGAACTCATATCTGGGACCTGAACATTTGATGCTCGGTATTCTTAGAAATGGGGAAGGATTGGCCGTACAGGCATTGAATGACTTCGGGATAGACCTGAATGATCTGAAGCTGGATGTAGACAGTCGCATTATCAGCCAACAAGATATGCCTCTCAATTCAGATAACAAAGAGGTAGTTTTAACTAAAAGCACTGAAAAAATATTAAGATTGAGCATATTAGAAGCTCGTTTAACTAAAAGTAAAGAAACCGATTCGGAACATCTGTTACTGGCGATATTAAAAGATAGTGACAACATTGCCGCACAGACTTTAGAATCGAGAAACCTTAATTACGCAGGAGCATTTATGTATATCAAAAATTCAACAGAAGAAGAAATAGATAAAGATTTGTCACCTAAAATGGGGGCAGATTTTACCGACGACGAGGATGATGACTCTCTGGACAATGCTGCGCCATACCAGAATGTCAATACCCAGCAGTCTCGTCAAGCTTCAGACACACCTGTACTCGACAACTTCGGTACGGATATGACAAAGGCTGCGCAAGAAAATAAGTTAGACCCGATAGTAGGTCGCGAGAAAGAAATAGAACGATTGGCACAGATACTTAGCCGCCGCAAGAAAAATAATCCGATATTGATCGGTGAACCTGGCGTTGGTAAATCGGCTATCGTTGAAGGACTGGCTTTGCGAATTATACAAAAGAAAGTATCGAGAGTTCTTTTCGACAAGAGGGTTATTTCTCTGGATATGGCATCGGTTGTAGCCGGAACCAAGTACAGAGGACAATTCGAGGAACGTATCAAAGCGATTCTGAATGAGTTGTCTAAAAATCCGAATATCATCTTGTTTATAGATGAAATTCATACAATTGTCGGAGCTGGAGGAGCAACAGGTTCTCTAGATGCCGCTAATATGTTGAAACCGGCATTGGCCAGAGGTGAAATACAGTGCATTGGAGCAACCACTTTGGATGAGTACCGTAAAAATATCGAAAAAGACGGCGCACTCGAAAGACGTTTCCAAAAAGTATTGGTAGAACCTACTACAGCCGAAGAAACTCTTCAGATATTAAAGAACATCAAAGAACGTTACGAAGAGCATCACAATGTAAAATATACTGATGCCGCTCTTGAGGCTTGTGTAAAACTGACCGACAGATATATTACCGACCGTAACTTCCCGGATAAGGCTATTGACGCCTTGGATGAAGCCGGTTCTAGAATGCACTTGTCTAACATACACGTTCCGCCCATCATCGAAGAATTAGAGAATTCTTTAAAAGAAATAGTAGACCAGAAGACGAATGCAGTAAAAGCTCAAAAATACGAACTGGCAGCAAGTTTCAGAGATAAACAACGTCAGCTATTGCTTCAACTCGAACAGGAAGAAACTAACTGGGAACAACAGCTTAAAGAAAAACCACAGACCGTAGATGAAGAAAAAGTAGCGGAGGTTATTTCTATGATGTCCGGAATTCCGGTACAAAGTATTGCTGAAGCCGAAGGTTTAAAACTTCTGGGCATGGGTGACACCCTGAAAAAAGCTGTTGTAGGACAAGACAATGCTATTGATAAAATAGTCAAGGCAATACGACGCAACCGTGTCGGACTGAAAGATCCGAATAAACCGATAGGAACATTTATGTTCTTAGGCCCTACCGGAGTCGGAAAAACCCACCTAGCTAAAAAGATAGCCGAACAGTTGTTCGACTCTCCGGATGCACTTATCCGTATCGATATGAGTGAGTACATGGAAAAATTCACTGTATCCCGTTTAGTCGGAGCGCCTCCCGGATATGTAGGTTATGAAGAAGGTGGTTTGATGACTGAAAAAGTTCGTCGCAGACCTTATTCTGTAGTGTTGCTTGATGAGATCGAAAAAGCCCATCCCGATGTATTTAACCTGCTTTTGCAAGTGTTGGACGAAGGACATTTAACCGATAGTTTGGGACATAAGATAGATTTCAAGAATACTATTCTGATTATGACATCCAACGTAGGAACACGTCAGCTGAAAGACTTCGGTAAGGGAGTTGGATTCAGTGCTGGAAATGCAATTGACAATATCAATAATGAATATTCAAGAGGTATAATTCAGAAAGCCCTAAACAAGACATTTTCACCAGAGTTTCTGAACCGTATTGATGACATTGTCACATTCGACCAATTGAGCAGAGAGTCTATTAATAAGATCATCGATATCGATATGTCTGACTTCAACAACCGGATCAAAGAGCTTGGTTACACATTAGTTCTGACAGATGAAGCTAAAGGTTTCATTGCAGACAAAGGATATGATATCCAATTTGGAGCCAGACCTTTGAAAAGAGCTATACAAACATATCTGGAAGATGAGATTGCAGAGTTGATATTGACAGGTAATCTGAAAGAAGGTGATATAATAGAAGCAACTCTTGACAAGGAAACTAATAAGATCAAGGTTGTACAGAAATCTCCTGTTAACGCAGAATAATTATAGAAATATGAATAAGAAAAAGGTTGCAAGTTATATTCTTGCAACCTTTTTTATCATTATCCTTCATCCGAATCAAAGTCCCATTCATCAAAAAATGAATCGTCTATAAATTCATCAAGGTCTCGTCTTTCTTTTTTGGTAGGACGTCCCAAACCTCTGCCACGATCGACAAAACCGCTTGCTTTACTAACTTCAAGTATAGCATACTCCGAAGCCGGGGTGACATCTTTCATAAATTCGGGGACTAACTTGGCTCCCATTCTTTTATCAGCCAAAGCCAAAACTTCGAACGAATATGTTATAGGAGGCTTCCGGACCTGTATTACCTCTCCGACTTTAATATTTCGGGATGGTTTTATAGTTGTTCCGGATATAGCTATACGTCCTTTTTTACAAGCCTCTACAGCAATTGTCCTAGTCTTAAAAAGTCTGACTGCCCATAGCCACTTATCTATACGAACCTCATTTTTTCCTTCTTTCATAACAATAGATCTGTAAAAGAAAGTATTTTATTGATATACTTAGAGTTTATAACAGCTTTTAGCTATTTTTATTTACTAAAGCAATAAATAGAGACCTTAGCAGGTCAATTCACCTATTTGTTATTATACTGATTCATTGTATTCTGCAAGCCTGCAAGACAGAAACTTTTTATTATTTCGTCTGCAGTTTCGAGTCTCTCGGGAAGAGCCTTTTCTTCTTCATCCGAAAATTCGCCTAATACATAATCTATCTGACGCCCCTTTGAAAACTCACTGCCAATACCAAAACGCAGACGCGAATAAACTTGTGTACCCAATACAGATTGAATATTCTTCAATCCATTATGTCCGGCATCACTCCCCTTTCCTTTCAGACGAAGGGAACCAAAAGGTAAAGCCAAATCATCAACTACAACCAGCAAATTCTCAACCGGAATTTTTTCTTCTTTCAGCCAGTACCTTACAGCATTTCCACTTAGATTCATATAGGTCGATGGCTTCAATAGTATCAAAGTTTTGCCTTTTACTTTCAGCTCAGCAACTTCACCATAACGTCTATCCGTGAAAACAATATTGGACGCTTTAGCTAAAGCGTCCAATACTCTGAATCCTATATTGTGGCGGGTATGTTGGTACTCTGCACCAATGTTGCCCAAACCGGCAATTAAGTACTTCATCAATTTTCTTATTATTTACCGCCCTTAGCAGCAAGACCTCTTGCAGCACGAGTCAATTGAACACGACATACAACAGCATTTTTAGCATTCAATAATTCAAGTCCATCGAAGCTTAGTTCTCCAACCTGAATAGATTTTCCTAATGCTAAATGCTCGATATTGATATGAAGTTTTTCAGGTACGGCATTATACAATGCTTTAACTTTCAACTTACGAGTATCTAATGACAATTTACCCCCGGCTTTCACACCTTCAGCAAGACCGTCAAGCACAACAGGTACTTCTATTACGATTGGTTTATCTTCGAATACATGAAGGAAGTCTAAATGAAGAACTTCATCTGTTACCGGATGAAATTGAATGTCTTTCAATATAGCTTTGTAAGCTTTTCCATCAAGGCTTAAATCTACCAAGAAAATTTCTGGAGTGTAGATCAATTTACGCACATCCGATGCCGCAACACCAAAAGATATAGCTTCTGTTGATTTTTCACCACCATAAATTACTGAAGGGATAATTCCTTCTTTACGAACAGCTTTTGTAGCCTTTTTTCCTAAATCTGATCTTAAAGATCCTTTTAATTCAAATGTTTTCATTTTCTAATTTTAAATGTGTTACTCAAAATTAAGGACTATTCCTTATTTCCCATCACACGGGCTTGCCGGAAAAGCGACTGCAAAGATAGTCTATTATTTAGAATATACAATCGGGTATAGTTGAATAGTTTACTTATTCATTTCTCTCAGCCTGATTTTAGTTAAGGCTTGTTTGGTATTTAATGGGAAATCTGCGTCCATCATCCAGGCATAAAAGCTCGGTTCAACACGTAGAACTTCCGACACAGGCTTTCCTTTATGTTTACCAAAATTGAAAACTTCGATTCCGTTCTCATTTCGGATAATACGTCCTGCCAAATCGACATTATCATTAAAGAACGAATATTCTTCTGCCAATTTTGCCATATCATTCGGCAAATCATCATACTTATCGAGCTGAGCCTTCAGAACTTCAAAAGTTGCTAAAGTATCTGCTTCAGCGGAGTGTGCGTCTTCCAAATTTTTATCGCAATAAAAACGATATGCAGCTTCTAATGTACGTTGTTCCTTTTTATGAAAGATAATCTGTACATCTATCAGCTTTTTCTTTGAAAAGTCGACATCAAGACCAACTCTCAAAAATTCTTCTGCCAATAAAGGTATATCAAATCGACTGGAATTAAAACCTGCTAAATCACATCCTTCGATTTGGTCTGCCAATGATTTTGCAACCTGACGAAAAGTCGGAGCATCCTTTACATCTTCATCTGTAATACCATGTATTGCTGTCGATTCCGCAGGGATGGGCATTTCAGGATTGATCCGTTTTGTCTTTATGTCTTGCTTTCCATTCGGGAAAACCTTCAAGACCGAAATTTCGACGATCCTGTCATGAGTAATGTTAGTTCCGGTTGTTTCCAGATCAAAAAAAACGATCGGATTCTTTAGATTTAATTCCATTATTATAAGCCTTTAAAAAGCATTATCATCTCCGAAGCCGGAAATGATAATGCTTTAGATATTTTGTGTTAGTAACTTCTTTTAATCGTTTAGCATCATAGGCATAAGAAGCATCAGCAAATCTTCACCCTCCTCTTTTTCAATTGGAAATATAAGTCCTGCTCTTGAGGGATCTGACAATTCCAATGAAACTTCCGCTGCCGGAATATTGTTTAATATCTCAATCAGAAAGTTTGATTTAAAACCGATATTCATTGCAGTGCCTTCATATTGACAAGGAATTGTTTCTTCGGCTGCTGTCGAAAAATCAATATCCTGAGCCGATACCAACATCTGATTGTCTGATAACTGCAAACGCACCAGACTGCTTGCAGGATTAGAAAATACCGAAACTCTCTTCAATGCATTCAGAAATGAAAGACGGTCTACTACTACTTTATTGGGATTGTCTTTCGGAATTACCGAATTATAATTAGGATAGCGTCCTTCTATAAAACGGCAAGTCATAGTATAGCTCGACAGAGTTATATAAGCATTATTTTCGTCAAATTTGATATTTACCTCTTCATTTTCCTTGGGAAGCAAACTCTTCAATAAGTTCGCAGGTTTCTTGGGCAGGATAAAAGAAGCTCTTTCAGAACCTTTTACCGACAAAGTTTTACTTCGAACCAACTTATGCCCATCAGAAGCAACGAATGTAAGATCTTCGGTTGTGATATCAAAATAGATACCATTCATTACAGGTCTTAACTCATCATCAGCACTGGCAAACAATGTACGGTTGATAGCAGTACACAGCAACTGAGGATCAATTGTCAGACTGATAGCTGTTTCTTTCAATTCTTTAGGCTGTGGATATTCTTCTCCGCTTTGACCTATAAAATTATATTTTCCATTATGGAAATAAATAAATATCTCGAGATTATCGTCATTGATCTCGAATGTCAATGGCTGATCGGGCAGTTCTTTTAACGGATCTAAAAGATTACGGGCATTGATAGCCAGTTTTCCGGAACCTTCAACTTCACCGACTTCGAGCGAGGTTACAAGACGTGTTTCTGTATCTGCAGCTGTAAGCGTCAGTTTAGAGTCGTTCAGTTCTAATAAGAAACAATCTAATATAGGCAATGTGTTTTTTGAATTGATTACTTTGCTTATTGACTGCAAATGACTTAGTAAAGCAGTACTAGATACAACAAATCTCATATATTTAGTTTTATTAAGTTACAATAAAATCAGATTAATTTAAACAAAAGTAACGATATTTTTTTTTATCCCCAAATGCAATAAATTCTCATTGACATTGATGTGGAAAACTTTTATATTTAGCTATAAAAGTGTACTATAGTTATTCTAGATCTGCACTTATTCCGGTATCATTCAACTCGCTCTTATCATTTATCATACGGATGATTTTTGTTCTGAAAAAATCGTCCTTTTCAGGAAAATCAATATGATTGTTCTTCAAGCATTCATTTATTTCTTTCACAACGACGAAAGCATTCAGATACAAATGATCTCTGATTGCCTGATCATATAACTTTTCGTATATAGTATGTTCTCTTAACCGAGCAACCTTATCAGGATTCCGCAAGGCCGGATCCGTAAAGAGCCAGTTATACATGAAACACAATTTACCGGAATAAGAATCAGTCAAAATATCGGTCTCGTCGGATGCCAGTTTTTCGAGATGCGCTTTTATGACCTGATATTCTCCATCTTGCAAATTATGCATCCAATATAAATAATTTGAATTAGGATTGTCATGCTGACTATAAAGCAATACCTGTAATGGAGTAATCTCTATTATATAACGTCCGCCTATAGCCGCACTTTCCCACGAAACCTCCAATGCATAGATAATTCCATCCTGCTCATCATCCCTCAGAATATAAGGATATACTAAGATTTCGTAATTTCCGGACAAAGCATCATCTGGTATAACATTTACCTGATGTCTCTTATTCCAGGCACTTTCTAATACTCTTGGAATATTTCTTACCTCCTGAGACAAAATATCTGGTGTAAGAAATACTAACATAAATAGCACCCCTAATAATTTATTTCTCATAAACAGATTAAATCAATGATATCTCAACTGCCACTCTATACGTCCTATAATTTTCATATCCCCATCTACACCCGGCGTATAACCATATTCATCATAAGATACTGTTTTTGTTTTCGGATCAAAAGCAAAGTTATCCATTCTCAGACTTAGTACTTCATTAAACATATTACGAGAAGGGAATAACTCATTTGTTTTTACTAATACGTTTCCATCTTTACGATATACACGTATCATTCCTCCAGAATCTTCTTCTGTTTGTAACTCGTCTTCTTCGTTATACAAAAATGTCACCACTGCATAATATTTCTTACCTTGCTCATCTAAGGTATAAATATCTCTGACCCATTCTTTCGTTCTATATATGGCACGCCCTTCGTTTATCTCTGCGATCTTGAGCCAGTAAGCATTTTTATCCTCCCCTTGATATTGAATATATATACAATCTTCATCACTCTGAACAGCAAAAGATTCGCTTACCTTTGTACATTCAGGCATAGCCAATTCATATGATTTAATATCATTAAACTGTTTTATTTTCATTCGGGTCGATAAGCTATCCAGATGATTAAAGAAAGTCCGCGGATCTGATAAAGCCGATTCAAACTCAAGCCTAAACTCTAATGAATCTGAGATATCACATCCTCGATCATATAAAACAGTAAGTTTCTGATCTATCTCTGAAATCTTTTTTTGATTGTCATCACAACCAATAAGCAAACATATGAAAATCAATAGTATCAATACATACCATTCTCTAATATACATAATAATAAAAGTGTTGTTCATTATTATGGCAAAAATAGAACAAATAAAGGAAATCCCATACGGAATTTCCTTTATCATTAAAAATTTCAGGTCTTAGACCTTTTCGCTATTTAGTCTAATCAAATAGCTTTTATTTCTTTTAGTACGCTGTTTGTTTTATGTACAGCTGCAGCAGAAGCTTCGAATTTTTCTTTTTCGTCTGCTGTTAGTTTCAGATCGATAATTTTTTCCCATCCACCTTTACCAAGTACAACAGGTACACCTATACAGATATCACTTTGACCATATTCACCGTCTAAAGCAACACAACATGGAATTACCTTTTTCTGATCATGCAGAATAGCTTCCACAACCGACGCACCGGCTGCTCCTGGTGCATACCATGCAGATGTACCTAACAAGCCTGTCAAGGTAGCACCACCAACCATAGTATCCGCAACCACTTTATCCAAGGCTTCTTTTGATAGTAATTCCGATACAGGAATTCCTTTATATGTAGCTAAACGTGTGACCGGAATCATAGTAGTATCACCATGACCTCCGATAACCATACCTTCAACTTCGGTAGGATTAACGCCTAGCGCTTCACTCAAATAATATTTAAAACGAGAACTATCCAAAGCACCACCCATACCTACTACTTTATGTTTAGGAAGACCCGTAACTTTAGATGCAAGATATGTCATAGTATCCATCGGATTAGAGATGATTACCAGAACTGCATTAGGCGAATATTTCAATATATTTTCGGCAACGCTTTTCACGATTCCGGCATTTACCCCGATCAGTTCTTCACGAGTCATACCTGGTTTACGAGGAATACCTGAAGTGATAACTACCACATCCGAATTAGCTGTAGCCGCATAATCGTTAGTTACACCTTTTATTTTTGAACTAAACTCCAATAATTGAGCAGTTTGGTTCATATCCATTGCTTTTCCTTCTGCAACACCTTCTTTAACATCAAGCATTACAACTTCGTCTGCAATTTTTTTAAAGGCCAAAACATTAGCACAAGTTGCACCTACATTTCCGGCTCCTACGACTGTTACTTTAGACATGGTTTCTTATTTTAGTATTTATATTAATATTATTATGTTCATTTTTTTTACGAGAGTATCCTTATTTTCGTTATAAATAAGTTCTATTACTCTATAGAGAAACAAAATTAGCTTGTTATTTGTAATATATGAAGATTTTGGACATTTAATTTTTTACTTTTTATTAAAAATAATGAAAGATAGATGAGAGACCTTTTTATTTCTCCGACAAGCACAACTGGTACAGTCTGTTATCTTCTTTAAATACATCAATTTAAGTATAAAGTATCATAAAGTATTTAACAACATATATATTATCTGTCGAAAACATAATATATTTGTACTAAAATAAAGTAGAAGCAAGTATTTAACGTCCTACTTTCAGACACAACAAATAGTTGCAGGCTTACTTAATAAGCCAACCAAAAGATCTGAAAGCTTAAACGAACAGAACGATATTAATAAATGGGTCTGAGACCTAAAAAGCCTAATTAGCAGTAAACGAAATTATGGAACAAAAAGCAAGCACATCTTCCAAAAAGAATCAAATATTAATAGCAATAATCGTGGCGTTACTGGTCGCGATGGGTATTGCTGCGTATTTTATCTTTAACCAAAAATCTCAATTAGAAGAAATGCAGCAGGTAAACGAGATATCAAAACAGCAGCTCGAAGATGAATATGCCAGTATTGACACACAATACGAAGGGTTCAAGATATCAATCAAAAATGATTCTCTTTTACAACAATTAAGCAATGAGCAAGCTAAGGTTCAGCGTTTAAGAGAAGAATTGAGAACTGTAAAAGCAACGGACAAAGCTGAAATAAGCCGTTTAACCAACGAATTGGCAAGTCTCAGAAAAATACTGAAATCTTATATTGCCCAGATTGATTCTCTAAATAGAGCTAACGAAAAATTAACGAAAGAGAAAGAAGAAATTACTAATAAGTATCAGGAAACAACCCGTACTTTAAATCAGGTATCTCAGGAAAAAGCTAATCTAAACGAAAAAGTGACTCGTGCAGCCAAACTAGATGCCACCGCCATTAGTGTACGGGCAACAAATCTAAAAGGTAAAGATCAGAAAAAGATAAAGAAAGTAGAACAACTGATTGTCTCATTTACAGTAACCAAAAATATTACAGCCGAACCCGGGGAAAGAACTATTTATGTGCGTATAATGAAACCCGATGACGATGTATTAGTAAAGAATAGAGCGAATACATTCCCTTACGAAAACGGAAACATTCAGTATTCTATAAAACGTGTAATAGAATACGGTGGAGAAGAGGTAAATGTTTCTCTTTTCTGGAAAGTAGAAGAATTCTTAATGCCCGGAACATACCGTGTTGATATCTTTGCAGATGGAAACCGTATCGGGTCTAAGTCATTCTCATTAGAAAAATAAGATCATAGCCCGTTTGATAAACGACTGAAAATAAAGGACAAATCATGATCATCGAAAGCCTAAGATATGTAAGATACGAAGGTAAACCATACGAATGGGGTATCGAAGACAAGAATGGCAACCCGGCAGACTTCCAAAATATCAACTTGTTTGTGGGAAAGAATGCTGTTGGCAAAAGCCGTACATTGGCGGTAATCTGCGATATAGCAAGACTACTATCGGAACGTAAAAAAATCACACAGATTAAGTACCCAAATGTAAAGTACCAGATAACCCTCAAAGAAGACTCCACAAGATACGAATATACTATTACTATTGAAGATTTTACCATAACCAGTGAAATTCTCTCAGTAAACGGAATAGAGAAGATAAACAGGGAAAAGAACAGTATATTTTCGGAAAAAGCAAAAGGTAATATTCCGCTTGATTTATCAGACAACGAATTCATTACATCGCTGCACGCAAACCAAGAAGATTTCCCCTACATAGCAGAAATTTATGAGTGGAGTAATGCTCTCCGTTATTATACATTCACTAATCAGATAGAAAAAAACACGTTATTGGTTTCAGAGGATGAATTCGACAACCTGCTATTAGCTAAAGGACTTGACCCTGATAATATAATCTCTTTATTCTCAAAAGGAAAACAAGATTTTGGAGCCGGTTTTATTCAGGCGATAATCGCCGACATGAATCAGATAGGGTACTCCATCAGCGAGGTAGATCTTCTAAAGAACAAAAAAGGAATCGGCATATCCGTACAGGAAGAAGAACTGCCAACCCCTACCCTGCAAGTCGATATGTCTCAAGGGATGTTCCGTGCACTGTCTTTTATCATACAACTCAACTACTCATTAATGAGCAAAATGTCGGTATGTCTGCTTATTGACGATCTTGGTGAAGGATTGGACTTTGCACGCTCCAAATCACTTATCGACATACTGATTCATAAAATAAATAACTCATACCTCCAGATATTCATAACTACCAACGATCGGTACATAATGAATAAGATACCCCTTAAATACTGGACAATTATAGAACGTTTACCTAAATATTCGTTATTCTACAATTACGTCAATTCGAAGGATATTTTTGATGATTATAAATATACCGGATTGAACAACTTCGATTTCCTTGCTACAGATTTTTACTTGCACGGATTCGAAAACCAAGAAGAAGAATAGTCTCAAGCAACTCACATGAAAAAGATTGCATTCTTTGTCGAAGGACAAACCGAACAAATCTTTGTCAATAGGCTTGTAAAAGAGATTATTGGCAGCGGTAATGTTACCATTATACAAAAGAAAATATCAGGAGGAACTAATGCTCCGAAACGGGAGTTTGTGAGGAATTACAGTATTTCACGCAAGCCCACATACACAGTCCTCATATACGATTGTGGCTCGGACAACCGCGTAAAATCCGAAATACTCGATAATATATACAGTCTTCGGGAAAGCGGTTACAACTACATTGTAGGACTTCGGGATTTATACCCATTGCCGATAGAAGAGTTGCCCCGACTCGAAAAAGGTTTAAAATTTTTGCCATACGCATTAAGAAACCTGAATAGCCCCTTTGATATAGTTGTCGCAGTAAGAGAAGTTGAAACATGGTTTCTTGCCGAAACCAGCCACTTTATGAAAATAGATAAAAGACTTACAGGTCGCTTTATAGAGCATCACTTAGGATTCGATCCTTATACTGTAGATCCAGTATCCAGAGAACATCCATCGGAAGATCTAAATCGTATATACAAATTAGTAGGTAAATCGTATACTAAAAAACAATGGCAGGTAGAAAAAATGGTAAACAGACTCGATTTCAACAAACTTCGGCATGATGTAAGAAAAAAACTACCATCTTTGGACACTCTTATTCAGGCTATAGAATCGGTAAAAAAGATAAAATCACCTGCACAATAACTTTACTCCCCATACACATACATCATTCGACTTATATATAAAAAAGCAGACTAAATTTACATTCAGTCTGCTTTATATGATTAAGATCAAATAGATTAAGCTTCTGCTTCCGTCTTAGGAAGAACAGATACAAATGATCTTTCGTTTTTCTTTCTGCGGAAAACTACTACTCCATCAACTAATGCATATAGAGTATGGTCTTTACCGATACCCACATTTTCACCTGGATGATGAGCTGTTCCTCTTTGACGAACGATAATATTTCCAGCTTTTACTGTTTCACCACCAAATGCTTTAACGCCTAATCGTTTACTTTCCGATTCACGGCCGTTCTTCGAGCTACCTACACCTTTCTTGTGTGCCATTTTCTTCTAAATTTTAACTGATTAAGCAATAATATCTTTAACTGTAACTTCAGTAAATTGTTGACGGTGACCGTTCAATTTACGATGTCCTTTTCTTCTTTTTTTGTGAAAAACTAAAACTTTTTCGCCTTTCACATCATCTCCGACTGTAAGTACAACTTTAGCACCACTTACATAAGGAGCACCAACTGTTACAGCTCCACTGTTGTCAACCAATAATACTTTTTCTACTTCGAAATCAGATCCGTTGTCTCCAGCTACTTTATGCACGAACAACTTTTGACCTTTTTCTACTTTAAATTGTTGTCCTTGAATTTCTACAATTGCGTACATTTGCAATATAAATTTATACAAGTTATGTGCCTGAGGCGAATCACTTTATGCAATTACTTGTCTGCCTATTAGCAATCAGGGTGCAAAAATAAGAAAAAATTCAGAACCGAACAAACTATTCTTTTGAATTTTAGGGAAAACATATCAAATTAATTACTGTCTTCTTGTTAGAAGAATCCTCCCCATACAGAAAAGAAAAGGTTACAAAAGTTACAGAGAAACTGCACTTTTCTGAATGATACCTTTTTTTCTTGCGAAACCCCTAAAAAAACATTGTCCACTTATCAAAAAAACGCTCTTTAACAAGAAAAGTCTGTGACTTCAGAGAACATTTTACTTATAGATAAAAAAAACAAAAAGGCCTGAGACCTTAAAATAAAAAGTCGATGAAAATGCGTACTTAATTTTTTTCTATTACTTTTGCACACAATATCAATCATTGTGCAATTTCATAATTTATGGCAATTACCAAAACCAGAAATATGCTTATTGACGTTGCCCGCCAACTTTTTGCAAAGCTTGGTGTGGAAAACACAACTATGAACGATATAGCAGTAGCTTCTCATAAAGGTAGACGTACATTATATACCTATTTCAACAATAAAAACGAGGTATATAAAGCCGTTGTTGAGACCGAACTCGACAATATGGTGAAGGCGTTGCAAGATGTTGCGGCAAAAGACCTTCCTGCTGATGAAAAGCTCATGCTATTCTTCTACACCCGTTTAGATGCAGTAAAAAAAGTTGTTGCCCGAAACGGTAATCTCCGTGCCGACTTTTTCAGAGATATATGGCGCGTACAAAATGTAAGAAAGACATTCGACCGAAAAGAAACCCAGATACTTAAAGAAATACTCCAAAAAGGAGTCGACGAAGGTTCTTTATCCATGCCTGATGTAGATTTTACGGCCGAAATATTACATAATGCCTTAAGAGGCTTGGAAGTACCCTACATACGGGGACTTATAAATCCGATTGACTCCGATAATAAGAGAAGATATCTGAACATATCACACCTTATATTTGAAGGCATAAAAAAGAAAAAAGATTGATCAATAAAGTAATTAATAATTAATTTAATAACCTATTATGAAATTATTAGAAGGTAAGACAGCCATTATAACAGGTGCTGCCAGAGGTATTGGAAAAGCTATCGCATTAAAATATGCTCAGGAAGGAGCAAATATCGCATTCACTGACCTAGCTGTGGATGACAACGCAAAACAAACAGAAAAAGAAATCGAAGCTTTAGGAGTTAAAGCGAAAGCGTATGCATCCAATGCCGCTAATTTTGAGGATACACACAAAGTCGTTGACGAAATTGTAAAAGACTTCGGACGTGTGGATATTCTTGTAAACAATGCAGGTATTACCCGTGATGGTCTTATGATGCGTATGAGCGAACAACAATGGGACATGGTTATCAATGTGAACCTGAAATCAGCGTTTAACTTTATCCATGCCTTGACTCCTGTTATGATGAAACAAAAATCAGGAAGCATCATCAACATGAGTTCTGTTGTTGGACTTTCTGGTAATGCAGGACAAACAAATTACTCGGCATCTAAAGCAGGTATGATTGGTCTTGCTAAATCAATCGCTAAAGAACTAGGATCTCGTGGTATCCGTGCAAATGCTATCTGCCCGGGATTTATCATCACTGAAATGACTGGTGCGCTTTCTGACGAAGTAAAGGCAAAATGGGCTGAACAAATACCTCTTCGTCGAGGAGGTACACCCGAAGATGTTGCAAATGTAGCAGTATTCTTAGGTTCAGACCTATCTTCATATGTTAGCGGACAAGCTATTCCTGTTTGCGGTGGAATGAATATGTAAAAGGGAAACCTATTTATTATATAAAATACAAATAAATAAAGGCATAAAGTTTATCTTTGTGTCTTTATTTTTTATTTATAGTTTAGGCAATGACAGTATTATACGAAGACAATCATATCATCATAGTTAATAAGACAACATCCGAAATCGTACAAGGAGATAAAACCGGAGACAAACCTTTATCTGAAACAGTCAAAGAATGGTTAAAAGAAAAGTACAATAAACCGGGAAACGTATTTTGTGGTGTAACTCATCGTCTTGACAGACCGGTGAGTGGTATTGTTGTATTTGCCAAAACAAGTAAAGCTCTTCCCCGTTTAAACAAGATGTTTCAGGAAAAGGATATAAAAAAGACCTATTGGGCTATTTCTAAAAATGCACCGAAAGAACCTATAGGTACTCTAGCGGATTATCTTGTAAGAAATGAAAAGCAAAACAAATCATACGCTTACGATACAGAAAAACCAAACTCCAAGAAAGCAATTCTACATTACAAACTAATTGCTAAATCCGACAAATACAATCTTCTGGAAGTAGATTTAGAAACAGGTCGTCATCATCAGATAAGATGTCAGCTTGCAAAAATAGGATGTGTTATAAAAGGAGATCTAAAATACGGGGCAGACCGTTCGAATCCTGATGGAGGAATCAGCCTGCACGCCAGAAGTATCAGCTTTATGCATCCCGTGTCGGAAAAACTGATAGAAGTCACAGCTCCTGTTCCGGAAGATAATCTATGGAAAGCTTTTGAGAAACAGTTATCCAAATAATTGACGGAAAGCCTCTTCGACTTTACGAACCGATATAATCTCGATATTTACCTTAGTCGTAAAACCTTTAAGGTTATTATGAGGTATAAGTATTTTAGTAAATCCTAATTTTTCGGCTTCAAGAATACGCTGCTCAATTCTGTTTACAGGACGAATTTCGCCCGATAATCCGACTTCACCTGCCATACAGACATTCCGTTCTATTGATATATCAAGACTCGAAGACAACACAGCACTAATAACAGCCATATCTATAGCCGGATCATTCACTTTCAGACCTCCGGCAATATTAAGGAATACATCTTTCTGGACCAACTTAAAGCCTGCACGTTTCTCCAATACAGCCAATAACATATTCATCCGGCGAATATCAAAGCCAGTAGCCGATCTTTGAGGTGTTCCGTATGCAGCGGTACTGACCAAAGCCTGTGTCTCAATCAAAAACGGGCGCACCCCTTCTATAGCAGCAGCAATAGAAACACCGCTTAACCCTTCGTGATTCTGAGTCAACAACAATTCCGATGGATTGCTTACCTCACGTAATCCGTTCTGACGCATTTCATAAATACCTAATTCGGCAGTACTTCCAAAACGATTTTTAATACTTCGGAGTATCCTGTACATATAATGCTGATCTCCTTCGAACTGTAAAACAGTATCTACGATGTGCTCCAATACTTTAGGACCCGCAATACTACCCTCTTTATTGATATGCCCTATCAGAATAACCGGAGTACCGGTTTCCTTTGCAAATTTTAATATAGCCGCAGAACATTCCCTTACCTGAGAAACACTTCCGGGAGAAGATTCCACAACATCAGTAAATACCGTCTGAATAGAGTCTATCACGACAAAATCGGGTTTAGTATTTTGTATATGAACAAATATCTGTTCGAGGTTAGTTTCACAAACAATATAACAGTTCTGTGAAGACGGATTTATCCTGTCAGCTCTTAACTTTAACTGACGGGCACTTTCTTCCCCTGATATATATAAGGTCTTTAATGATGACAACGACAGTACAGTCTGGAGAATTAATGTAGATTTTCCGATACCGGGCTCACCACCCAAAAGAATAAGAGATCCGGGTACAAGCCCGCCGCCCAATACACGGTTCAGTTCATCATCCTGAAGATCTAGCCGGGGATCTTCTCCTGTTTCTACATCCTTCAGCAGCATAGGTCTGGCCTTTGGTGTATCAAGAAAAACTCCGGGTCTCTTTTTGTCCGTATCTTTTGCAATAACTTCCTCTACATATGTATTCCATTCTCCGCAAATAGGACATTTACCCAGCCATTTAGGAGAATCATTACCACAATTACTACATACATATACAGACTTAGTCTTTGCCATTTTTATCTTTTTATAAATTTATCTGATATCTTACCTTCGGATGTTTGTACTACAACATTATATACCCCCTTGCTCCATCCATTTACATTTACGGCTATAGTAGACGCATTGTAATTCATTTGTGAATATAACAGCCTGCCTGCAACATCGAATATACGTATTGAGCGGATCAATGATTTTGCATTTATATTTATTTCTTTATCAGCAGGATTCGGAAAAAGGACAAAATCAACCTGATCATTGATAATTTCATGATTACCGGAAGTTCCATTCGGATCGAATCCGCCCAGATACCCGGAACTTACTCCATCCGGATCCAGATAAGTTTTCAGATTTCTGGTTTGCGGAGGATTTGATTCATCTGACTGATATTTGTCCCAGTGCATATAAAAACGACCATAATAGTCTGCCTTTTTAGGCTCATCACAAGAACTGCCTCCTGCAGTAAGAGTTCCGACTATCAAGCCATCCTCATTGAACAAGGGTGCTCCCGATGAACCGCTTTGAGTAACACCTTCTCCATTATAAATAACTTTAAAATGCGCTGAAGAAGCACATGTAACACCTTCCACTGTAATTGTAGCAATATTCACAGCTGGATTAGCTCCATCCGGCTCATATTTCGCTATTTTCTTCACGTCTCTGTTCGGGTGGTGAATTACCGCTCCATCAGTAGGAACTTTATTCCGGTAATCCCATCCATTAAAATACACCTGATAACTATCCGGAATACGTGAATTCAGGAGAAGTAATGCAGCATCACTGCCCGCCTTTAATGGAATAAATGCTTTGATGGTCGATCCCACCATAGTCTGGGAAAGCGAAGGCTGCGACACACCGTTTGAACAACTAGGTTCTTCGTAATTGAAATAAAATACACTGGCATCGTAACTGCCTTGCATAGATGATGGGCTATCGCCGATCAGACAGTGAGCAGCTGTAAGTATATAAGGTTCACCGGCCTCTTTTGTATTATTGACTAAACTTCCGGTACAAGCATACCAGGCAGGTCCTCTGTCCGTCTCTTTTTTTACCAGCTGTAATACAACTCCTCTTTTATTATCTTTCCATTTATTATTCTCAGGATAACAATTTATATTGGGAATACAAGCATTACTTTTAACACCGTAATTTATATTAATATCCGTAGAAGACCTCAACAAAGAACTGATATCATAAACATATCCGACATCAAGTAATTCGATGCGGGGTTTCTCTTGTGATTTTTCAGATGTAACATATTCCAGAGTAAAACTATCTCCATGTATAATTTCGGTTGCAAACTTACCCCCTTCTTTATTTGTTGCATGTGTATATGCACCCAACACCTGAGACTTATCTCCATTATAGATAAATAGTCTTCCACCTTCGGGGATATAAAAATCTTTATAACTGACAATTAGCCCCTCAGCTCCAGAGGCTGTCACTGTTTGCTGCCAGATTTTTTGAGTATCCGATAGAGATGTCCAGATACCGGTACTATCAATATTTAAAGTAACAGGGAATACTTCTGCAACACGTATGGTACTATGATTTCTTTCGGCAATACTATCTTCCCATATTAATCTCTTAACATCTATATTAACAGGAACTGTATGTATAGGGACAATCTGAGAAGATCTTAACTTATTCATGACTTGAAAACTAGGCGGTACACCTCCCTCGCTGATTTGTGCCTTTAAGAACATCGATGGAGCAAAAATTACCATCAAGAATATATATTTTAAGTATTGTTTCATTTAAATATCCCTCGTTATATTATTCGTTTATCCTAGTCATCAGCTTAAGTACATACGCCCCTACATCTTCCCGGTTTACTAATTCTTCGGTCTCGAAAATAAGATTAGCCCGTCCATAAAAAGGCTCTCTTTTTTCTAGATTAGCGGCTACAAAAGCCAATAATTCGTCTTCGCTTTTATCCTTTATCAGAGGACGTTTTTCTTTACATGTATTTAATCGCGCAGCTAACAACTCGGGTGTTGCTTTAAGGTATACAGTCGTTCCTGCAGCATTCATTACTTCTATATTATCAAAAAAACAAGGAGCTCCCCCTCCTGTCGATATTACCACATCTTCAAACTCGGCGACTTCTTTCAAGACTTTATTCTCTATCTCTCTGAATTTTTCTTCGCCACCCTCTTCAAACAATTGTGCAATTGTCTTATTATAACGGGTTTGAATAAAGTGATCAAGATCTATAAATTCAAGATTCATCACCCTAGCCAATTCCCGTCCGGCAGTAGTCTTGCCAACTCCCATGTAACCTATCAGAAAAATACGTTTCATAAAGCCTTTTTTGCAAAAATAACTAAAATATAGGCTTCACACAGTCTATTTAATAATAATTTCATCTATGTCTCTTTACAATTTAGATAAACGCAAAGAAGTACATAACTTTAAAAAAGCTCTTGACATAAAATGAATCCACTTTTTCGAATGAACAAAATCTACCCAAAAGCCATGTCGGCTTAAATAGTAGAGCCTGTCGATTTCATTATAAACCTGAGGCGAAAGTTCTTCTCCGGCAACAAGCCTTTTTTCCTCGAGAATAGCTTTTCCTCCAATTGTACTGCTCAATCCATCTGTATTGTAGACGGATAAGGTAACATCCACATATTGGACTCTTTCTCTATAAATTCCTATTGCTATAAAGAAGAGTTTCCAATCGGACATTATACGTAAACGCTCATCGTACAATCCGTACTTTTCAAACATATTTTTATGAATAAAAAAAGCCTGATGAGATAAAAAACCGGCATACAAATCATAAAGTGAGAAAGTCCAGTCTCTGTTTTTGTAGCATTTATCTTCAATTAAATCGCCACGTTTATCCCAGATTATATTACCACAAACAAAGTTTTCGGTCAATTCGTTTTCAAAAACTTTAGATAAAACATCCTCAGCAACCAATGTGTCTCCCGAATTGAGAAAATAAAGATAATCACCCGTTGCTTTACGAATTCCTTTATTCATGGCATTGTAAATACCCGAATCGGATTCACTCACCCAATAGTAAATCTGATCTTCGTATTTCTTTATAATATCTAAACTGGAATCAGTCGATGCCCCATCAATTACAATATACTCGTAATCATTGAAAGACTGAGAAACTACACTTCGGATTGTTTTATCCAATCCAACTGCATCATTTCTGTTTATTGTAATTATCGAGAGCTTCATATCAGACTTACTTATTTAGCATTAATTGTAAATTCCTGTATCTTCCGATCAAAATAGATAACAGGAGGATAATCGAAATTTTCCAACTTAAATTTATCCAGGAACAACTTACTATTGAATATTTTGAAACGTGACAGAAAAGTAGAAAAAGAACGGTATTTACTGTATTTCTTTAATATTGATTGTTCTTCTTCAGTATAGATATTTTGTGATAAAACAGACTTTATTTCGTCATCGTAAGCATCTTTCTGAGACATAGAAAGCTGCATATCGTCCCTCATTCTGAAACCACTTAAAATAGCAGTTGTCACGTACAAGTGATCAATATGAAAAAAGCGGTTCCACAATTCAAAATCTCCGGCATATTTCAGCGAAGCATCTATTTTCGAACCAGCTTTATCCCACAATGATCTTCTCCAGAATACAGATTCCTGCTGTATCCAGCGGTATTGGCCTATATAAACATCATATTTAGACCATTGCCTCAAAGTATGAGGACATTCAACAATACGACTTTGAGCATCATAAACAGACGGAAAACCTAAAAGCCAATTGACCTTATTAAATTTTTGAAATATCTCGGCTACTGTAAAAAATGATCTAGACTGATACATATCATCCGAATTGATCCATGCCATAATCTCACCTGTAGATCTGGCAAATCCTTTTTGTATAGCGTCATACATTCCTTTATCAGGAACACTTTCCCAATAAGCCAACCGATCAGAGTATTTCTTTATTATTTCGACCGAATTATCAGTACTTCCTCCATCAATAATAATATATTCAAGATTGGGATACCCTTGATTCAAAACTGAAAGAATTGTTTCTTCGAGATACTTCGCCTGATTATAATTAGGTGTAATAATAGATATTTTAGGATAATCTGTCATCTTCTATTCAACTTTCGTTTCAATACACGTTTTATCCGATAGTAGATCGGCGGGAAAAAGTCGGAGCCTTTTATCTTTTGCGAGACAGCTGTTTCTGCCCTCTTTTCCAGATCTTGCTTTTTCAGTATTTCGATAAGTTCCACAATATTTGTTGTCGGAATATATTCCAATTCTTTCCACGCATTTTCGGCTAACGGATGCAGATTCTTCAACCGTTTATAAGTATATGAATCCACAAACTTCCAAAGTTGGAAATACTTTTCGGTATCAAAGTCATTTTTATGCCCCCAATTTTCTATTTTTTTACGAATCTGAACTTCATCTTTCGCCCAACTCTGATGCAATATAGGACTTGGCACAACATGCGTTCTTTTACATTCGGTATATCTGGCTCTGATAAACTTCGGATTATTAAATGCTACCGGAACATATTCTTCGGCATCTTTCACCACAAAAAAGCCCGTATTATCCTCTTTGAATATAGTGTAGAAAGGAACTAATAAAACCTGCTCAATATCATAGTCCATATATCGGGATACATAGTTTTTGAATCCCTTGAAATCGATAAAATATTCATCCGTATCAATCTGGACATGCCATCCGCCTTCTCCCATAAACCGACTAAGCATATTGCGTTCGCGGGTCTCGCATTGCATGGGGGTCAAATTCAAATCGCAGAAATCATCTTCATATAAATGTATTTTGTTGTCCTTATCAAAATCTTTCAACCACTGAAAAAACGTATCGGGAATCTCAAAAGACTTTCCGACCCACGTTTTGCGGTTTATATCTACAGCGATAGCAATATAGTCTACCTCGTCGTAAACCAGAGGCAGAGAGTTTTTGATATAATCATAATCGTATGAAATCAAATAACCAACCCTTATTTCGCTATTTGTCATTATTTTATTTTCAGAAGTTTATACACCTTGCTTAATGCTCTGAACACAAAGCACATCAAACTGTGCTTCTTTATTGTATCTATTATATAAGCATCGCTCTCTAAAGTCCTCAGACGTTCATAATCGGTTAAGAGATTAGGCGGCATAAGCTCGGATATTACTTTTTTGCGCTCTTCGAGATGTTTTTCTCCATAAGATCGATTAGTGCTTATACCATCCATCTCAAAGAGAACAATATCTGTATTAAGAAAAACTGTCTTCTCTCCGCCTAAAATGGCTTTAAAAAAGAATTTCCAGTCCGAAACTATTTTCAGATTCTCATCATAACCGCCATATTTATCAAACATATCCAGCCGGATAAAGGTCGCCTGATGCAAAAGGGTATTCACAAACATATCATAAAGAGTTACATCCCTGTTGCCGAGATTCTCCCAGCGTTCGGTTCTATCCCCGTAATCACAAATCTGAACACCTCTTAATAACGGAACATTGTATTCTTTCGAAAATACCGTGCTCAACACATGATCCGAAGTATAACAATCTCCCGAATTCAGGAAATGCAGGTATTCGCCTTTTGCCTGAGCAATTCCTTTGTTCATAGCATTATATACTCCTTTATCCGGTTCGCTCACCCAATAAGAAATATGACTGGCATACGATTCTATAATCTGAAGGCTGTTATCGGTGGAACCACCGTCTATAATGATATATTCATAATCGGAATAATTCTGAGCAACAACACTCTCGATAGTGCGTCGCAACCCTTCGGCATTATTATATGAAATTGTAATTACAGATACTTTCGTCATGACCTTTCATTCAAAACCTTACGGTAAATTTCGGATGTCTGTACAGCACTTTTTTGCCACGAAAAATCAGATAATCTTTTTCTGCCTTTTGCAATCAGCGTATCTCCGACTTCTTTATTATCGAGAATTTCACGAACTGCACTTCTTAATTCAACCGGAGATTTCGGATTGAAGTATAGTCCTGCATCCTGCGCCACTTCAGGAAAACAACTTGCATTAGCCAATACTAAAGGACAACCTGCCTGAAAAGCTTCTAAAACAGGAATCCCGAATCCCTCATAATAAGAAGGATAGATAAACATCTGAGCAGACTGATACAATCGGTACATTTCGTTATCACGGGCAAATATAATATGCATACAGTCTTCAAGCCCCAATTGTCGGAAGAATATTAACTCGTCATCCGTAAATTTATCTCCGGTACAAACAATATGCAAATCATTATATTCAGATAACAAAGGCTTTATTGAAGATACAAAAAAATTGAAATTTTTATATCCCATGCGCCTATCTCCAACATATAGCAAATATTTAAAAGGCAGCCCCGAAGGTATTTTTCCTTCGTCTGATAAACTCGAAGCATGATATACTACCGAGATTTTATCTTCGGCTGTTCCGAAAACCTGAATAATATCCAGCTTTGTATTCTCCGATACGGCGATTATATGAGCTGCGTTATCCACCAGTTTCTTTTTTCGCTGGATAAATAACGGGCTGTTGATAAATTCGGGGTACAGTTCGATAATCATATCATGAACAGTAAGCACATAAGGCTTACCATTCAGACAATCTAAATAATAGTCTTCAAAAAAAGTGGGATGAAATATATCATAGTCTCCTTTTTGGATGCTATCTATTGATTTTTGCTTATTAACCTTGAAATAATCGGGATATTTCTCCGGATTGTTTTTCTGTAAATAAGTGTATAACTGTCTCTTTCCTTTAAAATTGAAATTAGGCAGAAACGAATAATAAGATACAAGCTGATCTTTCCATGTAAAAGGAATATCAAGCCCTTTGAGATATTCGTTGAACGAGTATTGCACCGATACCTCCACATCAATATCATCGGGCATATTCCTTATGATCTCCGCAAAATAACGGGATACACCACCAATACGCTGATGTTCAAAAATCTGATGATCGTACAATACCTTCATCGTAAAACTGGTTAATTTTCTTTATGAACTATATTTCTTATATACTGTACATCCTGCCCTATCTTACTCGGAAGGTAGACGGGTACGGGGTTGTTATTTTTTGTACGCTGCAAAATTCCGGTCAAACGATCTACAATCTTATCCCAGGTTGTACGTTTAGTAAAAGCCAATGGATTTTTAGCTAATCGTTTCTTAGTTAGGATATGCAGATCTTTGCCATTAGTATAAAATGTACAGCCGAATTTTTCGGCAATTACGGCAAATGATTTTTCAGTATAGAATGCAATGTGCTGTCCACCTTCGGGTGCAAAATACCACCAATCGTTATATGATTTTATTGTTTTATGAGGAATAAGTTCTGTTGAAAAAATGATGGAATCAGCATAGCTGAACAGTTTTTCTATCTCTTCCAGCGGATTTACTAAATGTTCGAATATCTCGAAAGCGGTAACCCCTTCAAACTTCTGCCCATCGGGTAATTCGTTTAAGGTAAAATACTGAGCAAACAAGTTATCACAATATTTATCATCCCAATAAAAGTCAAAACCTTTGTCTCTCATTATTCGGACAAATAAGCCATAACCTCCGGCATAGTCAAAAAATTTCTTATTGTAGTCGAATGACGATTTTATTACATGTTCCACCTGTGGCGAATATACCAGATTGCGGTACACAAGCCCTATATCCATAGAGGTTATGGCACTACTATATGCCTCATCCAACCAATATGGAGTATCCGTCTGCATAAATCCGCAACAGCTGCAACGATGATATGCTACATCATACTTATGCAATACACGCGTTGAGAAGACAGGTTCTGTATTATTATTACAAATCAGACATTTTATATTATCCATAAAGTATATTCTTATCCCTAATCTTTATTTAAAACTTCGTTATATAATTCAATATAACGCTTTGCTATATCTTCTATCCGAAAGTTTTCCAGAACTTTGTTTCGAGCATTTCCCCCCAGTTGATTGTCCTTATTGTTGTTCAGGCAAAACCTGACACCTTCCGCTAAATCGGCTATATCATACGGATCAGCCAAATATCCGTTAATGGTATGATCTATCATATCGGGGTTTCCTCCTATATCAAAAGCAACAACAGGTGTTCCGCATGACAGGCTTTCTAAGATCGTATTTGGTAGATTCTCATAAGTAGAAGGAACAATCATTACATCTGCGGCATTGTAAGCCTCACATAATTGATCTTCATCGGAAATATACCCTAAATACTTTGCCGGAAATTCCAGATTATCGCCATTCTTCTGCTCTGCACCAAATATTAACAATTCAATTTGGTCTTTCAGTTCGGTTTCAGCCAATAATTTTAACGCATCTTTCAGTAGATGTCCACCCTTGCGAGGATCTCCCATCGCCGAGATCCCTCCAAACAAGATTGTTTTCTTACCAGATTGTAAAGATAATGATTTCTTTGCCTCCATTTTATCTTTTGGTCTGAAAACCTCCGTATCCAATCCATTGGGAATAACTCTTACCGGATATTTCCTTAACAATACACTCTCTGATGCAGCTTTAGCCAGCCATCGGCTGGGCGTTACTATAACAAAGTTAAGAGAGGCGTATCTCTGCCGTTTCATGTCGAATACTTTATAGCTAAAATCCTTCTCTTTAGTAGAACCTAATTGAGGACATGCTCCACAATGGGTTTTATATTTATCGCAATCCTCAAAATATGAGCAAAGAGCAGTAAACGAAAAACAATCGTGCAATGTCCATATAATAGGATGTTTGACCGATCCGAATTCCGTAAAGTCGACATAGCTCTCCCCTACCCAATGCATATGTATAAGGTCAAAGGGTATCTTATCCAATGAATTTTTCAGTAAAGAGAGGACAATATCCGACAATATTTTGTTTTGCATTCTAGGATATTTGGCCCAGTTACGTCTGCGTCTTTGTTCCTTATATTTTAGTCCAAGCATCATCAATTTTCGCTCGAACCGATTCAAATGATCATGAAAATCAGAAGCTAGACGAACTGTTGGACTATTACTTCTCTTGTTATTTACCAAGAGCATGTTATCAATCCCCAGTTTATTTATCTCCTCATGTAAGCGAAAAGCAACACGGGCAGCTCCGCCGAATGAATCTTTTGTGCTTAATGTTACGACTTTCATATTATCTTAGGTTTTAAACCTTATTTTCTTAATTGTTTCAATCTATGCTTTAATGATTTAGGCACTAAAGACCGAAGCTTTTCTATACCTCTCAGGTAGATAGCCAAACACTTTAAATCGAACGAAAGGTTGTTTTCTATCTGTACCCATTCCTCCGGAATCAGGTCTTGTGTACTGTAATTGCTGTATGATTTTCCGAACCACGGATCAGGGCATACAACCACTTTATCTTTATTTGGATTGAGCCATGCTCCCCACCAGCTGAAAGTACTGTTGCTGATTATATTATTATCGCAAAGCGTTTGTATATACAGATCGATAATAGGCTCTTCGTCGTCGACAAAGTAAAAATTAGCACCTTTAAAATTCCGTTTACACCAATCAATATCATCACTGATTATCAGATACATTTTATCACGCCCCAGAAAATCGATGGCTTTATTGTAATAAGACATACCGCAAACGGCATACTGATGCGGCAAACGGCAATAATCTCCACGCCTCACATTAATAGACGTTACTCCTTGGCGGATAATATCACCAAATTTTCCAAGAATATATTCTTTTACGTCATCGGGGATAGAAAACAATTCCCGAACAAATGGTTTATCAAAGTATTTTTCGGACTGAAATGCTCCATATAAAAGCATATCACGCCCCGAATAGGGAATCTCTTTGTATATATATTCTATATCGTAATAATAATCGCAATCGGTCTGCGGACGCCCTATCTGAATATCTATATTCCGAAGTATATTCGGGCGGAATTGCTCGATATACTCCTTTACATAGCAGTTGTCGGGCGGAGCCAGTTTATAGCCGTCATGACAAACGACTTTATATCCGACATTGTATTTTCGAGCCAAAGATGCTCCGGTTGCAATCTGGAACAAATGGTTGCCTAACCTGCCATTTAATTCGATATAGATCATCTTTATTTCTTTTTTCGGAATAAGTTACTTACTAATCTGAAAGGAGCTAATATATAACCACCCAGCCTATACTGGGTTGAGTTCTCAATCAGCTTGAATTTCTGTAATTCCTTATATTGTTCTATCGGATTTATTTCCGCTAAATATTTGTCTATATGATTTTTGAATATCTGTATACGAAGCTGCGCTTCATCTTCTAGAGATATAAGAGTCCGCATCGAAACTGCTTTTGTTCTATAATAAAAGTGTACCTTATTCAAGGTTATTACTTTATCGTTCTTGTCGAGAAGACTTATCCAGAAATCATAATCCTCCCAGCCTTTTTTCATGTTAGTGTTATAGCCTATCGTTTTATCATAATCTGATCGTCTATAGATACATGAATGATAAAAGCAATTTCGCTTAAAAAGAAGGTTCTCGTAAGTATAGGGCAGCATTTCACAAACACCGCTATCATCACCGAAAAGCATTACTTTACAACTCACCAATTTAACATTCTGATTTTGTTCCAGTATTTCTATTGCCTCTTTGGAGTAGTCACTCGAAACCTTATCATCAGAGTCTAACACTTGTATATATTTACCTGATGAATGCTTTATTCCAAAATTACGGGTATCGGAAAGACCTCCATTCGGCTTTGACAAATATCGGAATCTTGTATCTTTCCTACACCAATCCAATGCTATTTCTTCGGTATTATCGGGTGAACCATCGTTTACTATCAGACACTCCCAATTGGGGTACACCTGCTCCATAACCGATTGCAAAGTTTCCGGCAAATACTGAGCCTGATTGTAACAAGGTATAATTATAGATATCAAAGGATTCCCCATGAGCATTATGCTTTCATTTTTATCATTAAAGCGGTTATTATAAACGTAAAGCTAACATTCTTTCGGAACATTTTCAAAAAATTTTTGAAATCTGCATTGTTTGCAGATTTTCTATTTTTATATAATAATTGCTTTAAATAATGTTCGAATAAAGCAGGATTGAAAAATTTTTGTTTTCGGTTTACCTTATTCAATGAATTAATCAGAATCACTTTTTCAGTAAAAGGAATATCATCCACTTTATTTACCAACTGTAACTTCTGTTCCGAAAAAAAGTCTTTAAAGAAATAAGACAAAAACTCCAATTTAATCTTGTCTTTTATCTGATCTTGTTCTGCCTGTTTGGTTGTGCTGACCTGCCCTTCGTGCTGACGGTACTCAACTAATACATCATCCAGATTCCCAAGTTCCAGTCCCTTTTCGGCAAACTGAACCCACAGATGATAATCTTCGGCATGTTTATAATCAGCTTTGTAGCGGATATTTTCTTGCTTTAAAACTTCGGATCTCAGTACTGCACCCGGATGTAGTAAAGCTGTATTATCCAACAGCTTTATATAAATACGCTCACTATCCGTCGGGAAATGTATTTCGTGAGGTGTGTTCATAAACCGAAATGCACAGCTCAATGCAGCGACACCGGAGTGGCGTTCCATATACGCAACTTGCTTCTCCAATCGATGCGAAGTACAAATATCATCAGCATCCATGCGGGCAATGTATTTACCCTGAGCTATATCCAATCCTTTATTTAAGGTATATACCAATCCTCTGTTCTGTTCATTTTGAATCAGTTTGATACGAGTATCAGTATACTTTTTAACAATATCTATGGTATTGTCAGTAGACCCATCATCTATAATAAGAAATTCAAAATCGGAAAAAGTCTGGGATAAAATGCTGTCAATCGCCTGCCTGATATACAAGGATGCGTTATATGCGGGCATCAATACCGATACCAGATATGGATATTGTTTGTCTGTCATTAGCTTTTTCCGAAAAATCTTATAATAATACGTCTGAATTCATAAAACACAAGAATAGGCTCTTTTCGAGCAAACATCATCAATATTTTAAAGCTTGTCTTTTTTGTAAAACCATAAAAGGTTCTGTAATGCTGCCATTCGAAGAACCACTTCTGCCTGAAAGTTTTATCCCAAGAGATATGCTCTTTCTTGGCAATCATCTTCGATATAGGAAAACCTTCGAGAAATGTTAATCCATTTTGCTCTGATCTGTTTGAAACATTGGCACTATGAGTTCTGAAATAATTCAGATATTCTTTTACTTCCGAAACTCCCTGATACTGATTCATTATCAGTGTAGCCCAGAAAAGCCAATCACCACAATACTTCAACTTTGTAACCTCTTTCCAAATAGACGGATCTATGGCATCTTTACGAAATACAACCGTACTTGCATTGTAAATTACGTTTCCAAGAAGCAGGTGTTTCTTTATTAATGTATCTTTATCACAATATTCGCCTTCAATAATCTCAGCACGAGGTCGTTTGATATGCCCATTTTCGTTCACCACATGAGACAAGGCACATCCCAATACGGAGTGATATTTATTGATCGAACCGACAACTTTCTCCAAAAATGTTTCATCGGCATAATCATCACTTTCAGCAATCCAGATATATTCTCCTTTTGCAAGGCTTATACCTTTTTGCCATTGTTTGAAAGTAGTTCCGCTGTTTTGTTTATTCAATTCTATTTGTACTACTTTAGGATGGCTCCGGTATTGTTCTATTATTTCGATGCTGTTATCTGTCGATTTATCATCCAATATAATTACTTCCATATCCGTATAAGTTTGATTCAGAACCGAATCAATCCTTTGTTTCAGATAGGGTGCATGATTATAATTGGGGATAATAACAGATATCATAGCCTATATTATTTTGTATATATCGAATCGCCTGTAAATTTCCCTTGCTCGTCAAATTTCCATGAACTCGAACTGTTTGCACTCTGATAATAATATCTATCCTCATCCGTCAGATTATTATTATCAATATACCATCCCATATGCTTAGCCTCAAAATTACCAGCAATCCTTATGCTGGGATAAAACTCTTTCAATGTCGAATAATTAAAATAAGGAGGATAAATTGCGAAAGTCGTATCTAACTCATTCTTAAATAAATCATCCCCAATTTTACCTTGCCAATGAGGCTGCTCCCAATGTATTACTTTATCTTTGAGTTCATACGAATCAGGGATATCATCTATTTTCAACGCAAAACCTACTTTTGTCACATCCTTATGAGCATCTAAGGTTTTGATCAGATAGTTTATATAATTATTCGGAAGATTCTTATTCGGAAGAATATCCGAATCTGTAATGATATAATATCCTGAAGCATATTTATTATACAATTCTTTATTTTTCCAGAATACCAAATGTCCATAATTCTGATCCATTTTTTCGATCTTAACCCGACCCTTTATCTGCTCATAATACTCCAATAATGGCGGATAAGAAGATTTATTATCTACTATGATAATATTCTCGTGTTTACGCTCTAATAAAAATGAAACAAGTCCTTTCAGATCCTTTAATCTGTTGTAATTGATTATTATAACAGGTATGGATAACGGGCTTTTTTTTTGTTCTTTTACCTTCTTATTGAATACCTTAATAAGAGAATGTTTGCGGGTTCGGTGTATATAATCATACCAATATTTTTTTGATATTATATTCTTAACCCAATGTTTTACAGATCTTATTCCTCTAAACAATTTATGATTATAAAAATCGCGGTAGGCTCCATGAGTATAGTAAATATTATATAACTCATAAGAGAAAGATTCGGATATCACTTTTTGTCGTTCAGCCTGTACCAGATTAGCTTGCGAACTACTCATTCCTCCCATATCAAAAATAGAGATAACGATAGGAAGATGGGTTCGTGAAACATTCGAAAAAACAATTATTTTCAGAAAAAAAGCCCAATCAGAAACTATTTTCAAATCCTCTCTGTACAACCCGTATTTTTCGAATAAGCTTCGACGAATAAAAGTTGTGGGATGTGTTAAGGTCGCTTCCATCAGTTGGTCACATCCTACGAAATCAGGCATTTGAACAAAGTCGGAATGCCCATCAGGGAAAGTCCGGCAAAGGTCGCCATATATCAAATCATTATCGATATTATGCTTAAAGACTTCCGTCAACACATCATTATTATAAAGCAGATCGCCACTATTTATAAAAAGGACATACTCTCCCGTAGCTCGCTTAATGCCTTTATTCATGGCATTATATACACCCGAATCGGATTCACTGATCCAATAATCGATATTCTCTGAATACTTACTTATTACATCCACACTTCCATCTGTCGAATCTCCGTCTATTACAAGATATTCAAAATCGGAAAAAGACTGATTAATAATACTATTAATAGTCCTCTCCAAACCTTCAGAATTATTGTAATTTATGGTTATTATAGATAATTTCATTTTGAATAATAAGTAACAGCAAGTATTTAATTATATACTTTTAGTTTATAAAAAACTTTGGTTGTTTCACTTTCCAAAACAAAAAATAGCTCTGAGACCTTAAAAATTAGGTTATAAGTCTTTCTTTGCTTTAGCAATAAAAGATTCAATATCAAAGAACGATTCTTCTACATCCTTCAATTTATCCGTATCCCAATCCCACCATTTAATCTGCAGTAAATCTTTTATAATATGGTCATCAAATCTGTAACGATGTATCCTTATAGGATTTCCAAAAGCAATTGCATAAGGAGGAATATCTTTCGAAACAATACTTCCAGCTCCTACAACAGCTCCATCTCCAATTGTTACACCATCCAATACAGTTACATTCATCCCGATAAAAACATCGTTTCCAATATAAATTGGCAGTGTCTCTTTTATCTTATCTGTTTTACTAAATGTTACACCATTTAGTTTTTGAGTAGAATAGAACATAGAAGAAGTCGATATACCATTTGTTGGGTGAATACCCCAACCACAGACAAAATTGGCTCCGATAGAACAGAACTTGCCGATATTACTCAATCTTATAGTAGCATTTTGAGCTACAACAGTATATCTTCCAATGTAAGAATCTAAAACCGTATATTTAGAATATACCTTTGCATCTTTATGGAAAGAAGAGTTAAAGCAAATATTCTTATTATAAAATAAATTATCGCCATCTGTACTCCCGAACAAACAAGAAACAGGTGAGTCTTGTCCATATATTTTGTTCACTAATTTCCGTATAACCCTCTGAATAAAGTACTTCATAAAAAAGATATTAATTCAAAACTTCTTCCAATGTAGAAAAAGGAAATACATCTAACATACTATCAGGTGTTAAATTTTTGATAGATACACCCTGTTCGTGCAGATAAGTATGCATCAGCCGATATTGTTTCCATCTCAAATGGTAGATATAAAACCAGTCTTCTTTAGTTATCTGAGCTAAATGTTTTTCATCACTAAAACTCTTTCCATCATCGTAAAAATGGTGATTTGTCACACGTCCTACGTCTTTCAAATAATCATGATCGACTCCGAGTAAATAAATCTCTTTGAACCCCATATAGTAAGCTAGTTGAATAGCCTCATAAATAACAGTTCTTATCAGGAAAGGACGCTCTGTTATATCCCAGACTTCATTTGATCTGAAATTATGTTCGTTTAAATCAGCAGCTCTGCTATAATCGATAAAATATGAATCAACATTATATTCCGGATTCTTGGCTAAGAAATTATAATAGGAATAAGTAAACGGTGTTGTTCCTATAAAGCATTTGACCGGAAACGAGTAAAACTTTCTATAATTATCGAAGATAATGCGATTAGTAGTATCGTCAAACGGCTCATGCTGAGGAGCAAAACAATGATATTTCGGCCTGATCGATTCGATTTGCGGATGCAGAAAGAACTGGCTGACGGCAATACATGTTTCGCCTTGAAGAACTGAAAGATCATGCTTATTGATAGAAGGACCCGAAGCTAAAATAAAACACCTCTCTCCTTTATGAATATCTTTTACTTCTTTCAATTTTTCAGTAACACTCTCCGGCAAGTATTTTTCAACAATCGGGACATTGCCTTTTATCAGTCTGTCTTTCAGATTAATCCAACCGGGAGGAATCAGCCAATATTTTAATTTTTCCTTCATCTTATAATTTATATAGCCAGCAGATGATTTTTTATCAGATATTCCACAAATTCGCGGACAGCACCTTCTCCTCCTTTAGAGTCAAGAAGATTTATACCTTTTATACCCTTTATCTCCGATACTGCATCTCTGGGACAGGCAGCAAAGCCAACATTACTCAATAAATCTAGACAATTTACATCATCCCCTATATAGGCAACCTCTTCTATCGAAATATTTTCTTGTTTACAGATATCCAAAGCCGCTTGCAATTTACCTCCTGCGATGTGTCCTTGATATAAATAATCTAACTTAAGCTTTTCAGCTCTGCGTTTTACTATTTGAGTATCTTCGGATGTTATGATACCAGTTTTGATACCACGTTCTTTCAATAATCTGAAAGCAAGACCGTCTCTGGTATTAAATTTCTTCAGTTCATCGCCTTTTTCCGAATAATACATACCGGCATCGGTCAACACACCATCAACATCTGACAGAAAAAGTTTTACAGAAGATTTGTAATCTATCATCTTTGAAAGGATATGCTCTTTCATTATACTTTCAGCCACAACCCAATCTTCCGGCTCATCAATCTCAATGGAAGTATATTCGGGCATCCCGTATACTCCGATATTTCCTGATAACCGGTTCTTAGATTCTAATATATTCCCCACAGTATTGATATAAAATGCTCCGTTTTCGAGAAAACTGTCATTAAAATCCTGCCTTCTGGGTCTATGTTTATAATCATAGTTGAGAGGATGCCCTTTTACATTCCAGATAAAACGCTTAAAAGGTACTGCGCTCAACACCGAATCTATCTCTTTTTTATTGAATAATTCCAGTCCTCCGATAAAATCATTTGTCTGAGTTAACGGAGATGTAGCCTGTACAAGCATAAAGGTGGTGTCGGATGATAAATCTGTAACAGATAGATATTCCAACATAACATCTTCTGTACTTGATTGATCCTGTGCATTAGACGCGGAACGACGATATATTTCGACTTTACTAAAACCAAAATCTGAAACGCAGTCCTCTATTTGTTGAGAATCTGTAGCTAAGATTATCTTAGTTACCACATCAACAGACTGTAAGGCTTCCAGATTCCAATACACTAAAGGTTTACCACAAAACGATTTGATGTTTTTTAAGGGTATGGATTTACTACCTCCTCTAACCGGTATAAAAGCTATGACTGACATATTCTTCTTATTTCCATTTTATCTGATTACGTTTCAGCTTTTTACGCTGCTCCTCCTCTATATTTAAGATATCAGTGCTTTTATAAGTCAGAGCTTTATATACAGCTCTGCAATCACGTACTAACTTCCGTAACCCATCAGGTTCTAAAGATGCTGCATGATCTGTTCCTTTCCATGTACGGTCGAGCGTAAAATGACGTTCGATCCACTCTGCACCTAATGCTACAGCAGCAGAATCAACGGCTATACCCAAATGATGCCCTGAAAAACCAATCGATTTTACTCTGGACCCAAATGTTTCGTATAGTCTTTTTATTTCGAACAGACAGATATCCTCAAAAGGAACTGGATATCCTGATGTACAGCTATAAATAACCAGATTTTTTGCTTTATTCTTTTCTTCGAACAGTTGTACTATCATCTCTTCCTCTTCGTGGGTTGTCATTCCGAAAGAAAGATGAATTTCCCCTTCGTAATTATCACATAAATAAGTCAATAAAGCTTTATTAAGATTACATGCTGATGGAATCTTTATCAATTGAGGGTTTAGGCTTACAATTTCTTTTGCAGAAGCAATATCCCATACCGATGTAGAATACACTACACCATTAGATTCACACCACTCTTTCAGTTCTTTATGCTGTTCCAAAGAAAACTCGAGAAACTCTCTGTGTTCACCGTATGTTTCACCATAAGAGTTCGAAGGATTAGGATGAGGTTTATTGTATTCTTCTTCGGACAATAATTCTCTATTATTTCTTTTCTGAAATTTTACCACATCTGCTTTACAAAATTTAGCAGCAACATAAATCATTTCTTTTGCAATCTCAATATCCCCTTTGTGATTGCATCCTATTTCAGCTATAATTTGTGGAGTTTTCATTATTTTTATTATCTTACTTTTTTACTAAATGATAACATCTTCGTAAAATATTATAACATTTATCTTTTACCTTCGTCACAACTGGGTGTTGATAACGTTGCTCAATTTTTTTCAAATATTGCAAATTCGTATTGAATTCATTACTCACAATACTTCCATTTTCAAGACTCTTATCCGACAAGATAAAAATAGCTCGTACATATTCATTGCCTTGTACTAATTCAAATCCATATTTTGCAAATAAATTTTTCAATGTTCTCAATGAAAAATGGAATGTATGCGCATTTTGCAAATACATCAGAAAATCTCCGTTATATGCATTATGAATATTTAGTAATCCGGGTACTTCAATATAAATGAGAGTCGATTTGTGACATATTTCCTTTATATGGATTAATTCTTTCTCCAAATCCAAAATATGCTCTAATACATGAGAGTAAATTATAATATCAGGAGAGTCAGACTTTGTCAGATTCTGAATTGTTCCAAATCTTAAATCCAATCCCCAATTAGAAATACCATAGTTTAAATATTTTTCTCCTAAATCCATTCCGAGAACAGTACTACCACTATCTTTAAATGCTTTTAGAATTCCACCTGCACCACAGCCTATTTCTATAATTTTCCTATCAGAGACATTTTTCAGATTTGTTTGTTCTAAAATGTATCTCAAAATTTGTGTCCCATGATAAACCTGTTCCTCAAAAAAGTGATCCGAAGAAATCTCTGATGCTGTATAAAGTTGTCTATATTCATTCATATAAAAATCATTATACGCATCCTGATTCATTCTTGGATTAGTCATCAACAACCCACATTTCACACACATTAGGGTTTGACAATCAAGACCATATCGATCTTTCTCTGCTAAACATTCGAAGTCTGTTTTATTGTTGCAAATAGGGCAGCTTATCGTTTCAAATGAATACTTTCCGGATAGAACATCACGCATAACATGCTCCTTAGCTATACATTGCAATTTATTCAATTGTATGTGAGCAACTCCATCCTGCTTGAACCGTTTATTTAACATTTTCGCTGAAGTTTTGTATTATACATTATGACTAACCATCTGAGTATTCCATTTTATATCGACTTTTGCAATTCCTCCTCTAGAGAATCCTTTTGCAGCTCCATCAATATAAACATTTTCAATATCGAAAACTAAGCAATCCTCATATCTATCAAAAACACCAACACCAACCTGACCGCTTTCCAATAATATGGAATAACGCCCAATAGATAAAAAATCAGGTAAGATAAATTCGGTCTCATAAGTCCCTTGCTCTCGTCCTTCGAACAAATGGGTTTCATGATCAATATCCCATGTTTTAAAAACGACAACACCATCTCTTAATAACGAAAAAGAAAGATTTGCTCCCTTTACAAAAGAATGAACCGCATATTTTATTTTTATTATCAGCGTATCAGTAGTATCAAATGCCCAATCAGCATCTTTGCCTTTGGCATAAATAGATAATCCCTTTAATGTTACCGGATGTTTCTTTTTCTCTTCAAAAACAATTGAACGGCCTTCTTTTTCGATAGTTTTACTTAAATAAAGATCTGTTATCTCATCTATTGACCCTGAAGCTGTTGCATATCCATTTTCCAACAAAATACCTTTTTGACAAAGATTCCGAACTGCCCCCATATTATGGCTCACAAACAACACAGTACGTCCGCCACCTTGAGCCACATCTTTCATCTTTCCAATGGCTTTTTTTTGAAACTCGGCATCACCTACGGCCAACACTTCATCCACAACCAAAATTTCCGGCTCTAAGTGTGCTGCTACGGCAAATCCTAAACGAACGGTCATACCTGAAGAATAACGTTTTACTGGAGTATCAATATATTTTTCGATGCCTGAAAAAGAGACAATCTCATCAATCTTACTATTAATTTCACGCTTTGTCATGCCTAGAATAGCTCCATTCATGTAAATATTTTCACGTCCGGTAAGTTCTCCATGAAATCCTGTGCCAACTTCTAGCAGTGACGCAATACGTCCTTTTGCCCTGATTATTCCGGTTGAAGGAGTAGTTACACGCGACAATATCTTCAACAATGTAGATTTACCGGCTCCGTTCTTTCCTATAATACCTAGAACTTCTCCTTGTTCTACATTAAATGATATATCTTTCAAAGCCCAGACATAATCACTTGTTGCTTTCGAACTTCGATCGTTTACTTCCCCTACTTTTAAGTATGGATCTTCTTTACCTCTTACTACGTGCCACCATCTATTCAAATCGTGACTAAGAGTACCTGTACCAATTGTTCCTAAACGATATTGCTTAGATATATTTTCAAATTCTATTGCTATATTAGACATTTTCTTTTTCCTTTAATTTAAACAATATCCACAAATCGTCGCTCTACCTTATTAAAGGTTACGATACCTAATAAGACTATCACTAGAGTAAACAGAGCACTATAACTTAATGCAAACCAAGAAAACTCACCTGTTCCCAAAAAGGCATACCTGAAAGTCTCAACAACTGAAGATAACGGATTTAATTGTATAATCCATTTATACTCCTGGTATTTATCGGGAATAGCCGATAATGGATATATTACAGGAGTAACATACATAAGTAGCCCCATTACAAAAGAAAATAAAATAGAAATATCCCTGTACTTAATAGTAACCGATGAAATAAGTATTCCTACACCAAAGCCAATACCTGCAAGCATTATAATAAGAAAAGGAAATAACAGCACATAGCTATTAGCTCCTATCTGAGCACCGTCAAACACATAATATATATAAAAGACAAAAAACAATAACAACTGAATAAACATTTTAATTGTTGCTGTAGCTAAACCCGCTATAGGAACAACTAAACGAGGAAAATACACCTTACTAAAAACACCGGCATTAGATGCAAAAGTACCGGAACTACGCCCCATACAATCACTATAATAATTCCAACACAAAATGCCGGCCATATAAAATAAAGGTTGCGGTAAACCATCAGTTGGAATACCCGCAATTCCGCCAAAAACTACAGTATATATAATTGTTGAAAAAACAGGCTGAATAAAAAACCACAGCGGGCCAAGTATTGTCTGTTTATAAGTAGCTATAAAATCTCGGTGAACATAAAGATTAAGCAAATCGCGATAACGCCAAACCTCTTTTAAATTCAGATGTAAACCTTTCTCTTTGGGCTTAATGACGATATCCCATTGATCGTCTTTTGTAATATCCATATACAGTTCTTAAAAATTCAGTGAACAAAGATAACACTTTTTTACACAATCTTATTTTAATAAAAAACGCCTGCGAAAATCGCAGGCGCAGAATAGGCTTATCTTATGCTATTTTTTTTAATTCGCAGGAGCCTGAGGTGTAGCAACTTCATCAATCACAGCCGAAGAATCAACTACAGTATCAGATGGAACAACTTCTTTAACTTCCTCAATTACAGTAGATGTAGAATCAGCAGCAGATGCATTTTCAGCTGTTCCTTTATTAGAACATGAAGCAAAAGAAATAGCTACAACAGCAATCGCAAATAAAAATACTTTTTTCATTTTTTTATAATTTAACAGTAATAAAGTTTATTAAGGCCTCTGACCTTCCAGGTATTTGATAAGCTTAAATTCATTTGCTCTTCAAATACATGACAAAGATACTGAACAATTTTATTATACGATAAAAAAAGTCTTCATTTTTTTTATCGTATAATTATCTTTTTTCAAAACAGAAAGTCCAACTATCTATCATACAAATAGCGCTTTATACTTTTCTTTGGAGTCTTCTCGAACTCCGTAGGATATATATGGATCGCGGAGATCATTTCATAATTGGCTAATGATTTATTCAGGGCTTCTTTATTATCTGCCATCACCGGTTCTATATCTTTTGCTGAAACTCCATTTGAGTCCATTAGTTCATAATCGGGATAAACCAGTGCCACAAGCTTTTTGTCTCGGCACACAACCAAAGACTCCGTTATATAAGGTAAATTATTAAGTTTAGCTTCTATTTCCTCAGGAAATATATTCTGTCCACTAGACCCTAATATCATAGTTTTACTACGTCCTCTCAAATAGATCCGACCGTTTTCATCTACTGTACCCAAATCTCCGGTTCTTAACCATCCATCTTCGGTAAAGACTTGGGCTGTAGCTTCCGGATTTTTATAATATCCTTTCATTACATTTTCACCACGTACCTGAATCTCTCCTAATTTATTATATGGATCATCCGAATCGACACGTACTTCCATAATCTTAGATAATATCTTTCCACACGAGGTCGGTATAAAATCATAATGATGATCATATGAAATCAAAGGTCCGCACTCAGTCATACCATAACCTACTGTGAACGGAAATTTTATCTTATAAAGAAAACTTTCTACTTCCTTATTTAATGCAGCACCTCCTATTATAACTTCACAAAACTGCCCTCCTAAAGCGTTGATTAAGCCTTTTCTGATCTTAGCATATACTCTCTGTTTAAGTAATGGCACTTTAAGAGCCAACTTTATCGATTGTTTTTCGAGTTTAGGCAAGATCGCCTTCTTGTATATTTTTTCGATAACCAATGGCACAGTAACAATCAGATGCGGCTTGATTTCGGCAAATGCCGCCGATAATATTTTCGGTGAAGGTGTTTTGCCCAGCAATGTTGTATGTACTCCTTCGGATAGAGCATACAAAAAATCAAAAGCACACCCATAAGCATGAGCCAATGGCAAAAATGACAAAACCCGTTGCTCCCTGAACAATAAATCCAAAGTTTTTGCATAAGTTACATTTCCGGCCAGATTATTGGCCATCAACATCACACCTTTACTAAAGCCTGTGGTGCCGGATGTATAATTAATCAAAACAACATCAGAATTATCGACATCTGCATACATAATATCATCAGTAGTAAACCCCTTCGAATATTTATGTTGCATCTCTTTATCTAAGCTCCCCAAAATCGCAGCAACATCCAACTGAGTGCGTTGATGGATACATGCAAAATTTTTTAATGAAAATATAGCCCTAAGTGCCGGCATTTGCTCTTCATCCAGCTGCTCCATATTGGAATCTCCGATAAAAAGCAATTCAGACTCTGAATGGTTTACAATATGCTGGATGTTATCAGGATGAAAATCCTGCAATATGGGAACAACAATGGCTCCATAAGTCATCACAGCCATATAAACAATACACCAGTTGGTTGTATTTTTTCCAACTATAGATATTTTTGATCCTCTATTTACACCTACTTGCTCAAACAAAATATGCAGTCTGGCAATTTCTTCGGCCAGATCCTTATAATATAAGGTATCATTTGTTCCATAGTCAGTTAAGGCCGGTAAACTCCAGTTATGTTTAAAGCTATTTTCGTATAGCTTTATAAAATTTTCTTCTATCATAAAAACTGCTCAGACTTTAGTATTTTGTGCAAAAGTAGGTACAAGTATGATATTTGCAAATTATTTTAACTTCAAAGTTTAAGCATTTTATGTATTTTTGTGGTCTTGTAAGTTTACATAAACCGACATAAATAGATATATCGGTTTATACTCAACGTTTTACTGTCTTATATAAATGATTGATAATACTATATTCGAAAATAAACTTGCGGCTTACCTTACTCTTGGCTGCAAGTTGAATTTTGCCGAAACATCTGCTATTGGCAAACAACTGGCAGAAGTTGGTGTACGCAAAGCTCGTGAAGGAGAAATTGCGCATATATGCGTTATAAATACATGCTCGGTGACTGAATTTGCCGATAAGAAATGCAGGCAGGCTGTACGCAAAATGATCAAGGACAATCCCGGAGCATATGTTATCGTTACCGGATGTTATGCCCAATTAAAGCCCGAAGATATTGCCTCGATAGAAGGGGTTGACATCGTTTTAGGAGCAGAGCAGAAACTTGACATCATTGGCTACCTGGATGAGTTAAAGAAAAAGGAGAAAGGAGCAGTACATACATCCAAAACAAACAATATCAGAACATTTGTACCGTCTTGTTCAAGAGACGACAGAACCCGTTATTTTCTGAAAGTACAAGATGGATGTGATTACTTCTGCTCATTTTGCACTATACCTTTTGCCCGTGGACGCAGCAGAAACGGGACAATCGAGAGTTTAGTTAAACAAGCCGAAGAAGTAGCTGCAAACGGAGGAAAAGAGATCGTACTTACAGGTGTAAACATCGGAGATTTTGGAAGAACTACCGGAGAATCGTTTTTTGATCTGGTAAAAGCTCTTGATAATGTAGAGGGTATTGCCCGGTATCGTATATCTTCAATAGAGCCCAACTTATTAACTGACGAGATTATTGATTTTGTTGCCCATTCAAAACGATTTGCGCCGCACTTCCATATCCCGTTGCAATCAGGTTCGGACGCTGTACTGAAACTTATGCGACGTAAATATGACACAGCATTATTCAGACATAAAGTGGAGATTATCAAACAAAAACTGCCTCACGCATTCATTGGTGTAGACGTTATTGTAGGTACAAGAGGTGAAACAGACGAATACTTTGAAGACGGCCGTAAGTTTATTGAAAGCCTTGATATCTCTCAGTTACATGTATTTACTTATTCAGAAAGACCGAATACTCAAGCTCTGAAAATAGATTTTGCTGTAGATCCAAGAACAAAGCATGCAAGAAGTAAAGCCTTATTGGATATTTCCGATCATAAATTAAGAGACTTCTACCTGTCACAAAAGGGACTATTGCGAAAAACCCTTTTCGAACATAGCATACATAACAATAAGATGTACGGGTTTACTGAAAACTATGTCAAAGTAGAAAGAGATTTCGATGAAAGCCTTGTAAATATTGTCCGTGATGTAAAACTCGGAGGTCTCAATATAGAAGGTACAGCACTTATCTCTCAATAAGAAACAGAATGAGCCAAATTCTATATTATATAGTATACGCCGTATTATACCTACATGCACTTCTACCTTTAAAAGTGCTGTATATTTTTGCCGACATATTATATATACCATTATATTATATCATTAGATATAGGGTGAAGGTGGTAAGAAACAATCTCAAGAATTCGTTTCCTGATAAGAATACAAAAGAACTCAGGCAAATAGAGAAAGAGTTCTACCATCATTTCTGCGATTACTTTGTAGAGACTATCAAACTGCTTCACATCACAGATTCGGAAATCAGAGAAAGAATCACTTTTGACAATATGGATATCGTCAAGGATTTAATGGAGGATAATAAGTCCTGCATCATGTTTCTTGGACATTACGCCAATTGGGAATGGGTTCCTTCTATTACACTGGAATTTACCGATGGAACTCTCTTGGGGCAAATTTACCGACCACTGAAAAACAAGGCTTTTGACAATATCTTTCTGAAATTAAGAAGCCGCTTCGGAAGTGTGAGTATACCGAAAAACAATACCCTCAGAAGCATGATTGAATTCAAGAAAGAAAACAAGAAAGTTTTAATCGGTTTTATGTCCGACCAAACTCCATCTGTTTCAAACATTCATTACTGGACAAATTTTCTCAATCAGGAAACACCAGTATACACCGGAGTGGAACGTATTGCCAAAAAGACCGGATTCTCGGTTACTTATCTCGATATCATAAAAACAGGACGCGGCAAATACAAATGCTATGTAAACTTGATAACCGCAGATCCTAAAAACGAACCGGAATTTACCATAACCGAGAAATATATAAGAGAGATGGAAAGAACGATCCTCAGACACCCTGCATATTGGTTATGGACACACAAACGTTGGAAACACAAAAGATCTGATGTTGAACACTCATGAAAAAAGTAGCTGTAGTTATACTTAACTGGAACGGACGCAAACTTCTTGAAGAGTTCCTTCCGTCTGTTGTCAATTTTACAAATACCGAGATTGCCGACATAATTATTGCCGATAATAATTCTACTGACGATTCCATAGAGTTTCTTTCTTCTTATTATCCCACCTTAGAAGTTATAGCCCTTCCTCAGAACTACGGATATGCAGATGGATACAATAAGACTCTAAAACTTCTCAATCACGAATATTATGTATTACTCAATTCTGATGTAGAAGTAACCGCTAATTGGCTCGACCCGCTATACCAATACATCGAACAACATACCGATGTTGCTGCTATACAACCCAAAGTTCTGGCTCAGCACAATAAATCGTGCTTTGAATACGCAGGTGCAGCCGGAGGTTTTATCGATAAACTAGGCTATCCTTTTTGCCGGGGTCGTATTTTTAATCAGGTAGAAAAAGACACCGATCAATATAATACACCTCTCGAAATCTTCTGGGCTACAGGAGCATGCTTATTCATCAGGTCATCGGATTACTGGAATGCCGGAGGATTGGATGCTTCATTTTTTGCACATATGGAAGAGATCGATCTTTGCTGGCGGCTCAATGCCAGAGGACGAAAACTGGTATGTCTGCCGGAATCAACAGTATATCATGTTGGAGGTGCTACATTACAGGAAGAAAGTCCAAGAAAAACATTCCTCAATTTCAGAAATAATCTATTGATGTTATATAAGAATCTATCGGAGAACAAATTCAAGAGGATATACACACAACGGAAAGCTCTCGATTATTTAGCAGCCTTACAATTTCTTATTTCAGGCAAAAGGCCAAATGCTTCTGCAATATTAAAAGCTCATAGAGAATTCAGAGTAATACAAAAGGAGTATGTGAAAGAACGAGATAACAATTTACAACGAACTACAAATTCTCCCATTAAAACTATTTATCAGGGAAGTATCCTTTACGATTTCTATTTAAAAAAGAGAAAAATATTTTCCGATCTTAAATGGCTCGAGTAGAACAAGCATTCATCAATCCCGACCTCCAATCTTTCCAATATAAACAGATAGAATATCTATCTGAATTATTCAAAAAGAAGAACCTAATAATAAACCATCTAAATAGAATATCATTTTTCACTAAAAAACGATTCTATCTTCAACACTAAAAACATTCAATAAGGATTTAAAAACCAACAATATAAAAACACCACCAATCTACTACATTATACTACAACTAAACAAGCTGATAGAATATTAAATAAATGACAGAACCTTTTCAAAAACGTCCGATGGTGAGTTCTCTGACAAGTTTATCCAATTTATACTATTATCCCGTTTAAACCATGTCATTTGTTTTCTGGAATAAATACGGGAGTTTTGTTTAATTTTCTCAATGGCAAATTCTAAATTCCATTCCCCATCCAAATATTTAAATAATTCTTTATATCCGACTGTATTCAATGAATTCAGGTTTCTGTATAGATAAAATTTTCGAGCTTCATCCAACAACCCGTCTTTCATCATTTGATCTACCCTGAGATTAATCCTTTCATAGAGTTCTTCTCTATTTCTCATTAACCCAATCTTTATTATTTCAAATGGACGTTTTTTAGGGGTGTTTGTTCTGAACGAAGAGTAAGGTTTACCTGTCATAAGGCATACTTCGAGTGCGTGGATAACCCTTTTATGATTTTTAAGGTCTACCTGATCATAAAAGATCGGATCAAGTAGTTTCAGTTGCGCTTTTATAGGCTCTAAGCCTTCCTTCTCAAAGAGTTCATATACCTCTTTACGAAGAGATTCGTCAATGGTAGGAACATCGTCAATTCCTTTACAGAGGGCATCAATATACATCATCGAGCCACCTGTAGCTATAACCTGTGGATGTGTTTTGTGCAATTCACCAATCAGAGATAAAGCTTCCGACTCAAATTCACTGGCACTATAATAATCTTCAACACCCAAAGTCCCCACCATATAATGAGGAACTCTGGCTAATAAATCGGAAGTGGGCGCCGCCGTTCCGATTGTCAACCCCTTATACAATTGACGTGAGTCTGCCGAAATAATGGGACATCCCCAATGTTCTGCTAAACTCACGCTTAATTCGGTTTTACCAACTCCGGTAGGTCCGAGTAGAACAACAAGTTTATTCATCAAAACTTCTCGTCGTCCGGTAAAGGCAATGCATCATCTAATCCATCAAACCCCTCAGCATCAAGCTCATCCAGATCATACCCTTCGTCACCATAAAAATTTTCGCCGGTATCAATGCTGGTTGATTTCAATTCGAAATCATTAAAATCGATGAATTGAGCAGGAGGATTTCCCTGAGATTTTGAGCAAACGGCCTCATTCAGATCTTGTCCGGTTATAATCTCACGAAGTTCGATAAAGAAGGCACGTTCCGTCATGTAATCAAACACATACATCAGACGCTGTTTCTCATCCTCTAGAAAATCATTCAAAACAGATTCCGACATAATATATGAATCTTCTTCCGAACTGGTATCCATTTCGGTTAAAGTTATTTCCTGTTCCTTTTCCCAATTATCATCACAAAGGAAAAACGAAGTCATTTCTCCA
>OGZT01000188.1_pt1 | contig 49637 bp, 35 predicted proteins | sample 1576891 | NCBI WGS metagenome assembly OGZT01 (sample SAMEA3541521, study PRJEB24748) | human gut metagenome | biome: human gut; feature: human-associated habitat; material: faeces | place: China | collected 2012 | reverse complement strand
CTGGTGGTATACTTTTCAATTATTTTAGTGGACTACTTTTCAATTATATTATACACGCAGGAAAAAACACAGTCATAAATTCACGTCCCACCAATGCCGGATTAAAAATATTACGACCTAACCTGCCCCAAAGGATTTTTCCGAAAATAACAGCCATAGCCGCCCCGAAAGCAACAATATACCAAGGAGTAAAAGGTGCCAATGTAAAAGCAAGCAGAATAGCTGTCACGATAGCTGAACCGTCTTTTAAAGTATCTTTTTTCTTCAAAAAGAACGAAGCGAAGAGTAGTTCTGCAACGACAGCACTGATTACAGCAATAAACATTACCAGAAAAGGAGCTTCGCCATAGGCAAAATAAGATATAACTGCACAGGGAACCAACGCCAGCAGTACATCAGACATTACCTCCCAAACACTATCACGGGCTCTTACAAACGGGGTATATATAGGTTCGGATCTATTTATTGTTTTTATTGACATTTTCTTAAATGATAGAGATTTTGTTGATCGTTTTCTTATTACGCCGGATGTTGAGTACTTATCAATTTCTGTTTACCCAACTTTATGCTCTCAATCAACGGCACATCACTCGGACAAATATATTCGCATGCAGCACATTCTATACATTGACTAAGACTGTATTTTTCGAGTTGCGAATATCTACCTTTCCGATAATTCTCTTCAAACTTCATCGGCATGAGGTGCATCGGACAAACATCAACGCAATAACCACACGAAATACAGTTATTTCTCTTGATTTTCTTCTTTTTAAATAACAATACTCCTGACGAACCTTTAGTTATTGGTGCAGATGTATCCACGACATTCTTCCCCATCATAGGACCTCCCAAAACCAGAATATCCTCATCGGGAATGCCGGGCAACCCCTGCGACTGCAAGATATGAGAAATAGGAGTTCCGATAGATACTTCCAGATTTCCTATTCGTTTGGATTCTTCACCCGAAATAGTAATAATTCTTTCGACCAAAGGTTTTTGTTCAACAACAGCTTTATAAACTGAATAAACTGTACCTGCATTACTAACAATAATACCATTATCACGAGGAAGTACGCCTCTAGGCAATTCCTTGCCTGTAACCGATTTTATGAGTTGCAACTCTCCTCCCTGAGGGTATTCATTCGGTAATATCTTTACTCTTATCTGTCTGTATTCGGAACTGTTCAGCAAAGGTGTAAATACCGATAACAGGTCTTTATTCTGTTCTTCTATCGATAATACAATATCGGATGCTTTCAGTACCTTATTTATAATTAATATTCCTTGGAACAGTTCGGATGCACGTTCCTTCATCAGGATGTAATCCGAAGTCAGGTAAGGTTCACATTCAGTGCCGTTGATAATAAAAGTATCTATCTTATGCCCTTGCAACACATACTTGACGTGGGTCGGGAATTGCGCTCCCCCCTCTCCTACTATACCTGCTTCTCTGATTTTTTCAACAATCTGATCGTCGGTCCGGTTATTGTAATCAACAACCGGAATATCTATTTCATCGTTTATAAAATCATTTTCTAAAACAATCATATCAACAACAGTTCCATCTGCCAAAGGATGCTTTTCGATTGACTTAATTACACCCGAAACGGGCGCATGTACATTGGCAGACATAATTCCCGAAGCCTTAGCTACAAGTTGATATTTTTTCACTCTGTCTCCTACGCTGACAATTGGTTCGGAAGGCTTTCCTATATGTTGTGATAACGAAAGAAAGAGAACCGGAGGATTATCTATTGTTTCGATAGCTCTCTTTTTGGTTTGCCTCTTCATCGAAAAAATATGCATCATAATATTTTCTCTTTTATATTTTTTCGGAAATCTTCCGTGTAAGTTATATTATTATCCTGATCTACAAGAAAACCTGATACTTCATATTTTTCTTGTAAAAGATTCATCTTTTCTTTAAATCCCGGAGGTGATTGATTAAACAATCCGGTAGAAATAATATCGCCGACAAAACAGCTTTCGGATATTATCCCGATCTGCTGATTCGCTGAAGGAAATCCTGACACAGGACTTAATATATGCCCGTACTTCCGTCCATTGATTTCTAGAAAGATTTTATTTTGAGCGGATGTTGAATAAGCAGCATTCGATAACTTCAGTTTAAACAAATCCTCTTCACCCATCGTATTCTTTACATCAATAGTCCATTCCGGATGCACTTTATTGTTGATAGCCCTGATCGTACTACCTCCGGCATTGATAATAGCATCTGTGATACCTGCGTTCTTTATTTTTTGTACAAGTTTATCAACCGCATAAGATTTCATAAACGATCCGGTAATGATCTCCTGACCTTTTGCAATCTTAACCTGCGAATCCCGAATTTCTATTTTACGGTAATCAACCAAATGCTTTGCTGCTTCAATCTGTTCTTTAGATGGTACAACCCGTTCTTCATCTTTATAAAATCCCCATAGCCGAATCAAAGGCATTACGGTAATATCATACTCTCCATCGAATAAGCGGGATAAATAAAGTATCTCATTCAGAATATGAATAGTTTCCGAATCGACATCTACAAATTCTCCCGCATGCTTGTTGATTGAGTCGAAAAAAGAGCCTTCGCTGTAAGAATTATAATCCTTATCTACCTTTTCCAAGACGGCAAAAAACTCATCAAACAACCCTTCATCACAAAAAACGGGTATCTTTATTTTGATGTGAGCATGAAAAAGTTTGCGTACCTGAGCTTTATATACAAGCATTATTCCGTTGCGGTTGCTGATTCCGAGTTATCAGATTCAATCGTTGTTTTAGGAGCTTCTTTAACTTCTTCTTTCTTTACCTCTTTCGCTTTTTCCACCTTTTCTTTCGGCTGAGCTTTTGATTTCGGATCTTCTTTCTGAGCCTTTGGCTTCTCAGCCTCAGGTTTGACCTTTTCCGATAATAGCTTTTCGTCTGCAACCGGTACTGCAACAGAGTCTTCGTCTATAATGACCGGTTCAGCTTTCGAAATATCATTATCATCTGCTGATTTTTCCTGCATATCGGGTTTATCTTCTTCCCCGAAAATCGTATTTATCGCCGCCTTATTACCAAAGACAACAAGCACAATACCAAACAAGAATAAAATTACTTTTTTTAGAGTTGCCATCTTACTTTCTGTGGTCACAGACCTTTTTTGTTAATATATCAAGTATAAATACGATAAGCTATTATTATTTTAATACCTATGGTATAAATACTTACTTTTTGATTATTCTATTTTGATTATAAAAATATAGATTAAATCAATACTTTCGATGTAATTTTAACATAAACAAATCAAAAAAGGTCTTATTTAATATTAAATAAGACCTTTTAAGGACTCTGTCCTTTTTATATATTATAGATGTTACTCTTCTGGAGCCAGATTATGGAACACATTCTGTACATCCTCATCATCCTCAAATTTATCAAGAAGTTTATTTAGCAGAACACGTTGTTCTTCTGTCACCTCTTTCAGCTCGTGCGGAATGCGTTCAAACTCGGCACTATGAATTTCAAATCCGTTTTCTTCGAGATACTTTTGTATATCAGAATAAGATTTGAATTCGCCATAAAGAACTACTTCATTTTCTTCTTCATCGAAATCTATTTCATCGACACCATAGTCAATCAATTCTAATTCCAAGTCGTCCAGAGATACACCCTCTTTAGCTGCAACCTTAAAAACGCATTTATGATCAAAAAGAAATTCGAGACTACCTGAAGTACCTAACGAACCGTTGTGTTTATTAAAATAACTGCGAACATTTGCTACTGTACGGGTCGGATTATCGGTTGCCGTTTCTACAACGATAGCTATACCGAAAGGTCCATAACCTTCATATACCACTTCTTTATAATCAGATTCGTCTTTTGATATTGCTTTTTTAATGGCACGTTCAACGTTTTCTTTGGGCATGTTTTCTTTCTTAGCCTGTTGCTCTAAAACACGCAAACGTGGATTCGTATCCGGATCAGGGCCACCTTCTTTTACTGCAATTGTTATTTGTTTTCCTAATTTAGTAAACACACGGGCCATATTACCCCAACGTTTCATTTTCGTTGCTTTACGGTATTCGAACGCTCTTCCCATAATCTATTTATGTATATTTATTTGAAATTTTTCTTTAGGTACAAAAGTATAAAAAAACACAAATACATAAAACTATTCTGATAAGCAAACACTCGAAATAGAAAATGATTAACAGGCAAGAAATGTTTCGCCCGGAGAAACAATCGCTTATACCCTCCCCCAAGGACAATCGGAGCATTTTATCTATAAGGAAAAAACACTTTACAATTATGGCAAAATATACAGAACAACTAGGCAAGAAAATAGCAGACGCAATTGAACAGGATGAATATACATTAGGTGAAATCTGTGCGATGCACGACATCAGCCGTAAAACATTTTATCAGTGGGCACGGAAGTATTCCGATTTCAAGGAAATGATAGATGATGCCCGTGCAGATCGTGACGAAAAGCTCGCTCAAAAAGCCCGAAAAATTCTTAAACAAAGATTAGAGCATGGCTATACCGTAACTACCACCCGTTATAAATATGCAGTAGATGAGTACGGTGAAATATATCTGACCGGAAAAACGGTAACCATGAAAGAATATTCAGCAGACGAAAAAACACTGAAAATGGCGATGGCAAAAGAGGGTGAAGTAGAAGAAAAAGTAGAAAATATGCCGCAATCGTGGGAAATTATAGTACAAAACCAAGAGGCAGCCGAGCAGATTGAATTACTACGGTTCCCCGGTACCGAAGAAGAAAAAAGAGAAAGATGCCGGCAAATCGAGAAGAAGTATGCCGCCAGAGATACGGATTCCGACAGTAATGCTTATGATCCGTCATTGGGATAGGTGATAATGTACCAATTTGATAATAAGACAATTTGGAAACAACGTGACAATGAAAAATGTGCAAATTTGGAGTAACTTTTGTTACCTTTTTATATATAAGAATGATAATAGAAAATTACAGACCTTAAAACAGGAAGAAAGACTCATCAGTAATAGTGATTTTTTACCTGTAATATCACAACTATATGCGATTGCAAATTCTACTATATTAGAATTAATTTACATGATTTTTCATTAAGGTATCAAATCTGTTTATTGACTCCCCAGTCATATCAACTGCAGGAGGTTATCACTTTGTTTAATACATTATTAAATACTTACTATACTTATTACAAAAGATGAAATCATTTTTACTCACAGGATTATTCTTTTTACTGATAGCTGCAAACTCTATCGCAGGAAATATAAAAGGAATCATAAGAAATAATGCAGGTCACAACCTCGAATATGTGACAATAAGAATTGATGGAACGAATCAGGGAACGACCACCAACAGTAATGGAGCCTTTACTCTCCGAAATGTAAAACCCGGACAATATACGCTGATTGCCAGCCTTATTAATTACGAATCAAAAAACATTTCGCTGACCGTAGATGACGAAACAATCGATCTTGGTCTAATCACACTGGAATCATCCAGCCAGTCTCTTAGCGAAGTAGTCGTATCGGCTTCCGCTAACAGCTATGTTACTAAATATCCGGCTAACAGCATTCGATTGGATGAACCATTGGTTGAAGTTCCTCAGAATATACAGGTAGTGAGCAGTTCAATCATAGCAAGCCAACAGATACTTAGTATGAGTGACGGGATAGTGCGCAATGTGAGCGGGGCAACCCGTCAGGAACATTGGGGCGACCTATATACACGTATCAATGTGAGAGGCGGACGTGCAGCTGCTTTTCGCGAGGGAATGAATATTACATCCACTTGGGGACCTTTGACTGAAGATTTAAGCTTTGTTGAATCGGTTGAATTTGTAAAAGGTCCTGCCGGATTTATGATGTCGAACGGAGACCCTACCGGAATATACAATGTTGTAACCAAAAAGCCTTCGGGACAAACCAAGGGACAAGCATCTCTTACTTTCGGAAGTTACGACTTGTACAGAGCCAGTGTAGACTTGGACGGAAAACTAGATCAAAAAGGGAAATTACTTTACCGTTTGAACCTGATGGGACAAATGAAGAACTCATTCCGTAAGAACGAATACAACAACCGATATAGCATTGCTCCGGTTATTACTTATGTTGTAGATGACAATACACGGCTTACTGCACAATATACATTACAACATGTAGAAATGTCTAATGTAGGATCTTATTACAGTTTCTCTACAAAAGGATATGAATCTCTTGCTCGTAATTTCACTCCTCTGGCTTCAGGGATGGAACCAACTAAAATAGACGACCACACCTTTATCGTTAATCTGCAACACAATTTCGACCCGAACTGGAAACTTACAGCACAAGGTGCTTACTTCAGCTACAACCAGAAAGGTAGTTCTATGTGGATCGACTCCATTAATGATGCAGGATATGTTCGACGTACCGCTTCTATATGGGATGCTGTCAATCAAATGAAGTTCGGACAGGTCTTTGTAAATGGTAAATTCAATACCGGAACAGTAAGACACCGTATTCTTGCAGGGCTTGATACGGGTAATAAAGAATATTGGGCTGACTGGTCTCAATCAGTTCCTCTGGATACAATAGGCTCATTCAACATATACAACCCGAATAATGGAAAACCTGTATTAGGTTATCCGGAATTCGACCGCAGCAAAAGCATAAAAGAGCGTTCGGGAGGTCCTCAAATTACAGAAACTTACACTAGTGCATATGTTCAGGATGAACTGGGATTTCTGGATGAAAAGCTGAGACTGACCCTTGCCGGAAGATACACATATGTAAAGAGTAATTCGTACGGTACTATTATAAGTAAGAGACAATTCACTCCCCGTGTAGGACTAAGCTATTCGTTTGACGAAAATTCATCGGTATATGCACTATACGACAAAACTTTCGTTCCCCAGAACGGTGTCCGCAGAGATGGTAAGGGAATCAAACCTATTACCGGAAACAATATGGAAGTAGGAGCCAAAAAACTATGGTTTGGTGGAAAACTAAATACAACATTATCTGTATACCGGATCATCAAAAATAACCTATTGGCATCAGACCCGAATAATGCAGCCGGCGAACCTTACGTTGTTGAAGTAGGTCAAACACGTGACCAAGGTATCGAATTTGATGTACAAGGAGAAATCTTTCAGGGATTGAACATTGTAGCAAACTATGCTTACAATGAATCGGAAGTGACCAAAAGTTCTTCTGAATACGAAAAAGGCAGTAGTCTTCCGGGTGGAGCCAAACATACTATCAATGCCAATCTCGTGTATAAATTTCAGACTCCTGTCCTTAGAGGTTTCAGTGTTCAGGCAGGATGCACTTCTATGATAGACCGCACATCATGGTGGGCTGCCAATGTGGGAGATGTACAAGAGTTGCCCGATTATTTCAGAGTAGACGCAGGTGCAGGATGGACAAATGGAAAGCTGGCGGTAAATCTCTTTATTAATAATGTATTTGATAAATATCTGTACTCGGGTACTCCATATACTATCGGTAAAACAGCTGCATATTACTGGCAGACAGAATCTCCGGTCAATTACAAATTCAATATTACGTATAATTTCTGAAAATTTTAAGAAACTAGAAAATGGCAAAACTCTCATTCCGACGAATAAGTTATTACCTCCATCTTTGGCTTGGGCTTATTTCGGGTATTATCGTATTTATTGTTGCTATAACCGGTTGCATCTATGCTTTTCAGGAAGAAATACGGGGAGTATTTCAGCCCGGACTGTATGTGGAAGAACAAAGCAAGCCGTTCTTATCCCCCGACCAGCTTAGAGATAAAGCTAAAACCTATGTATACGTAAGTCAGGCAGATAGCAGCAATGCTATTTACGGGGTTACATACGGAAAAAAGGACAAAGCCGCCATGGTCGCTTACAACCATTATGAAAACGGATATACCATACTTCTGCTGAACCCTTATGATGGTGCCTATATTACTCAACAAGCCTTGAATGATGATTTTTTCAGAATCGTTCTTGCTGGACACCGCAGCTTATGGCTACCCTATCCGATAGGACATCAGATTGTGGGATGGGGTATTCTGGTATTCGTTATCGTTACTATAACAGGTATCGTATTATGGATTCCTAAAAGATGGAGTAAGAAAGCTTTGAAGCCCAGATTGACTATAAAGCGAAAGAGTGACTCGTTTCGTTTTGTATATGATCTGCACAATGTACTCGGTTTTTATGCCGCACTTGTAGCCTTGGCTATTGCTCTTACAGGACTGACATGGAGTTTCGAATGGTTCTCCAAATCATATTACGCCGTAATATCTGGGGGAAAAGAGTTCAACGAATGGAAAGCTGCAGAATCAGATACTACCCTGATTGCCACAGACTCCAATCAAAGTGAAAGACTCTGGCAGAAAATGGCAGCGGAATATCCAATCGGAAAAGAAGGATCATTTATGTTTGATTTTCCGGCAAAAAAAGCGGATGCTTTCAGAGTATGCTTCAATCCGGCGGATAATAACGAGACATACTACAAACGCCATTTCAGATTCTTTGATCAGACATCGTTAAAAGAACTCGAGGGTGGAGGATTGTATGGCATCAAATACGAAGATTCGGATGCTGGTGACAAATTCTACCGTATGACTTACGATATTCATGTGGGAGCCATAGCCGGATTACCAGGCAGAATCATCGTGTTTTTAACGAGTCTTATCGTTGCAAGTCTACCCATAACAGGACTTATCCTTTGGTTGAAGAAAAAGAAGAAGAAAAAATGATAATTTAGGAAATAAGAACGGTAACACATAAAATATTACCGTTCTTTATTTTATTACAGTCCGCTAAAGCTGACATTCTCAAACAGCAAGGAGGGTATCTGACGTGATGAATTATTTGATAGCGGATCGTTTCCAACCTCAACCAGATTAGACCACAGATCGAGAATATTACCTGTAATATTCATTTCACTGAGCGGTTTGGACAAGCTCCCGTTTTCGATAAGGAAACCTTCTACTCCGAAAGAGAAATCACCGGTTGTAGAATTTGTATTTCCACCATTAAAGCCGGTAACCCAAATACCGTTATTCATTATTCTCATCAGCTGATTCCAGTCATGTGCTCCATGATCCAATGTCAATACAGAAGGAGATGCAACAGTCGGTTTCATGTTTAGCTTACCGCTGTTGTAAGTATCAATAAAGTAGGTATTCAAAACGCCTTTATCGATCAGGATCTGATCAAAAGTAGCGATACCTTCACCATCATACCAGCGAGAACCGAATGTGCATGGCATGTGTGGATTGTCTTTTAATATCAGTTTATCTGAAGTAATCTTCGTACCCAGCTTGTTTAACAAAAAGGAGTTCTTCTGCTGAAGTGCACTTCCGTACATAGCTGAAACGAGGGGAGATAATACCCTCGATGAGATTGTATTATCGAGCAGCATATTATAGCGTCCTGATTTGATCTTCGTTTGTCCGATCTTTTGCAGAGCCCTTTGCATGGCTTTTCGGGCAATACCCGATTTCTCCAGATCCTGCCAAAACAGCTTGCTGTCATACCAATATGATTCGGGACGGGCATCTCCATCCGTTTTCAATGCAACTTCGGCGGTCAGACTGAAAACAGAATCCTGTATCTCTCCTTCGAAACCATTGCTAGCGATCATATATTCCGCTCCGCATCCATCGTCATAACTGCCGACTACCGATACAATCCGAGGATCAGTTCCTATTATCTCCTCAACAGTAGACTGAGCCAATGCCAATTTTTGCTCAACAGTATAATCAAAGAAAGAGTTGTCGAACAATCTCAGATCATCCGAACTCTTTCTCTTGTAATACCTCGCAACATCAGGTAACTGACGAAATGTATCAGCAGCAAGAAACCGGGTAGATGCAACGGCCTCTTGTATGAAACCATTCAACTCGTCTTTATCCAAACGGTTAGTTGAAAATGTTCCATATCTGCCATCGACATACAATTCCAGATACAGCTTATTTTCGGAACTCTGGTGCAGTTTATCCAATTGAGTATTCCTATATTCAAACGAACTGTTTGTTGATACAGTTACCGATACCCGAGCTGCCGAGCAACCGTTTTTCAGAGCTGTATCCATTGCCCATTGGGCTATATCTTTATTGTTATCTGATATTAATTTCATTATATCGTAAGAATTTTCGCTGTGGAGTGTTTTATAAATAGGTCTGAGACCTTATTTCTGAAAAATATGGATCGAATCCAATACCAATTTTACCAAAAATAAAGCAGTCATTACATATACCGTAACAGTAATATCTTTGAAACGTCCTGTGAATATTTTCAACAGACAATAGCTTATAATACCGAACACTATACCCTGAGCAATACTATACGTAAATGGCATAAATATGAGAGTAATAAATGCAGGTATCGCTTCGGTCATATCATTAAAATTGATCTTTGCTACTGCGGTAAACATAAACAGACCTACGATTATCAACGCAGGGGCTGTTGCTGAGGCAGGAATCATCGAAAACATAGGAGCTAAAAACAAAGCCAATACAAACATACCGGCAGTACTTACAGATGTTAGTCCGGTTCTACCTCCGGCAGCTACACCCGAGGCACTTTCGACATATGATGTTATTGTACTAGTACCTAACATAGCTCCAAAGGTAGTACCTAATGCATCAGCAAATAAAGCTTTTTTTATCTGAGGAAAATTTCCATCTTCATCTGTAAATCCGGCTTTAGATACCACTCCGATAAGAGTTCCTACCGTGTCGAACAAGTTTACAAATAAGAAGGTAAAGACCACAATAACCATATCGAAGGTGAACACATCAGCCCAATCGAATTTCATAAATATAGGAGCTATAGAAGGAGGCAGACTTACCCAACTACCCTCAGGCAGATGTACTTCACCCAAAATCACACCAAAACCTGCAGAAGCAAGGATACCTATAAGTATAGCGCCATTTACGTTGAGAGCAAGAAGAACCCCTGTAACCAAAAGCCCTAATAATGCAATCCAGACATGTTCCGTAGAAAAATCGCCAATGGCCAGAAGTGTGGCATCATTACCAACTACTATACCCGCACTTTTCAGACCGATAAGTGTTATGAATAGTCCGATACCGACAGGTATAGCCTCTTTCAGCACTCGCGGCAAACTTTTTACTATAAGCTCGCGCACATTAAAAAAAGTAAGTAATATAAATATAATACCCTCTATAAATACCGCAGTTAGAGCAAACTCCCATTTATACCCCATTGTAAGTACCACGGTAAAAGCAAAGAAAGTATTCAATCCCATACCCGGAGCTTGTGCCACAGGCAGGTTGGTAAAAAATGCCATAAATAAGGTTGCCAAAATAGTAGCCAATGCTGTGGCAGTAAATAAAGCACCTTTATCCATCCCTGTTGTACTTAATATATTAGGATTCACAATAAGGATATATGACATTGTAAGAAATGTAATGATACCTGCCACGATTTCCTTACGGACTGTAGTATTATTCTCTTTTAGTTTAAATATTTTCTCAAACATGATGGTTATTTAGTAACAGTAAGTTTTTAGAAATAAACAAATTATCAAAATTATATATCCTTAGAATGTCCATTTTCCGGCAATGGTAGGACATATATACAATTTATTATCATAGTTTGAATAGAAATTATTAGAGATCTCTATCTCACTACCGAAGGCAAGATGCTTGTCTACATTGTACCAAAACTGAGGTTCGGTCAACAAGATCACTTTCTTTTTACCTCCGCTCTTATCACGGTTTTTGTTTTCTGTCCAGACATCTATAAATCCGGTCACAGTCAATTTATCATTGCAGAAGTTAGCATTCCAGATACCTGTCCATTGGACATCGTTGCTCACTTTATTAAAAGCATTGTATTTATAAGCCAGATAAGTTTCAATATTGATCTTACCGAATGAATGGACAAAAGAAGCTCCTGCCAGATAAGCGTTCGGAATGGAGAATCCGGAGTTATTTCCTCCTCGGGCTGTTCCTCCATTATATTCGAGGTGAGGCATAATAGGCGAGTTTCCTATTTTAAAGTTTCTGTAGATTTCCATATAAGCAAGCCCTATATTTCCACGGCTTTGATTAAAGTCTAAATCAACGAAAGCAAAAGTAGAACCCCACTTGTCAGGTTTGAACATTTGAAATGTTGCTGTAAAATAATTGCGAGGGGCAACGTCACTGTGCAAGGCATGACGGGGATCGAAGTGCAACTGAATTTCCTGAGAATACATTCCTATTGAGGAAAGCAGGACAAAGAAAGACAAAATGATTTTTTTCACGGCTTTATTAAAAATAATAATTAATTATATAAATATATACTTAGTATCAGATCCAAATATGGCATATAAAAAAAAGCAGGAGGATTTACTCTCCTCCAACTGTCAATTTACTAATTAATACCGACGGCAATCCCTGCCCCACAGGAACACTCTGTCCGTCTTTTCCGCAAGTCCAGGCACTTTCATCTACCTTCAGATTATTGCCCACCATTGTAATGTCGCCTAAAGCTTTGGGGCCGTTACCTATTATATTGATATCTTTTATTGGCTGAGTCAGTTTTCCATTCTCAATAAGATAACCGGTCTTTACAAAGAACGTAAAATCTCCTGCACCAATCTGAACTTGCCCATTACTGAAATTATCGACATACACTCCCTGCTTTACCTGTGCGATCATGTCTTCTTCCCTCGAAGTTCCGGATTCCATATATGTCACACGCATACGGGGCATAGGAGCATATCTGAACGATTGCCTGCGTCCGTTTCCGGTTGGTTTCACATTATAATAGCCGGCACTTATACGGTCGTGCAGATAACTTTCCAGCACCCCCTCACAGACTATATATGTCCGCTGGCTTTCAATACCCTCATCATCAAAATTGATCGATCCACGGGCAAATTCAACAGTTCCGTCATCAACAACATTGATATCAGCATTACAGATCTTTTTACCTAACAAGTCGGAAAATATAGAGACGTTCTTTCTGTTAAAATCAGCTTCGAAAGCATGTCCGATAGCTTCGTGCAATAATATACCGGAACTACCTGCTCCCATAACCACCGGCATCTCACCACCTTTGGGTTTAATAGCCTGAAACATCAATGATGTTTGAGTCACAGCTTCTTGAGCCAAAGTTTCTATCAGCTCGTCATTTACAAATTCAAACCCTTTTCGGAAAGCCCGTGATGCAGAGCCACTTTCGATCTTGCCACCCTGCTCCATCGTACAGCTTCCATACATAATAGCCATAGGTCGATAATCCCATGACAAAACACCTTCGGAATTAAAGAAGAGGATATATGATGTAGAATTAGATAGGCTTACCGAGGTTTTTACAACCCGTTTATCCAGTTCAAAAATTCGGGTATTGAGTTTTTCGATGAAGCCCTTTTTGTCTTCAACAGATACTTCTTCCCACGATTTTTGAATCTTATAATAATTCTTAAATTCTTTATTATCTATTTTTACCGAAGGGCTGTCTTTCTGCAAGTGGGCTATGCCTGCCGCTGTTTGTGCCGCCCTAAGCATATCTTTCAAGGTAGTATTCTCAACGTAAGCATATCCGGTCTGATCTCCGACTACCACACGTACTCCTACTCCATAATCGATATTAGAGGATGCTCTGTTCACTTCTCCGTCACGGAGAGCGATATTACTATTTATGGTATGTTCAAAGAATAGGTCGGCATAGTCACCGCCTTTAGATAAGGCTTCGTTCAATACTTTTTGTAGATCTTCTGTCGAAACTCGAAAATGGGCCAAAATATCGCTTATATTTGTAGCCGCAGAATAATGTATCATGCATTAATATTTTCAAAATGTAAAATTAATGTATTTTTTCTATATCTTAAGGTCTTGCTTAATTTTATTAGCAAATACCCATCTTTTTGAACATTAAGATTTATCATCTGCTATAAAATCGCTTTCTTGTTATATAAGAACAATTTATACCTGAATTGAGTTTTATTATTCTATACCACTAAATACATCTCATGAAATTCTCTAACATATACAGTGTTTTATCCGTTTTCATATTCACGCTACTGTGCGCCAACACTTTTGCCAACAACCCGAACATTATAAGTTTCAACCGTTCCGATTATAATGCCGGAAATAAAAACTGGTCGATATCTGAAGACGACAAAGGCATTTTATATATCGGAAACGATCTGGGCTTGCTCGAATTCGATGGAATAGAATGGATGCTCTATAAAACTTCGAAGAATGAACTCATCAGAGCTGTATATGCGGCATCCAACAGTCTGATATTTACAGGTGGATACGAAGAATTCGGTGTATGGAACAGGGATATAAGCGGCAAGCTTCAGTATCATTCTCTAAGTTCAAAACTACCGGCAGGGTCTATGCATAATGATGATATATGGAGAATATGGGAAAAAGACCGTACTATTTATTTCCAGTCATTCAATGCAATATATATATACGATCTAGAGAAAGTATATAAACTACCGGTAAAAAAGAATATATTGTTACTCAACAAAGTATATAACGAGCTTTGGATACAGGAAATGGGAGGTAGCCTCTTTCGTGTAAACAAAAACAACTATGAAAAAATACCGGGGAGCGAAATCTTCTCAAAGACTGAAGTCAAATCTGTATTACCATCAAAAGACAAGAAGTATATAATAACTACCTCTACAATGGGGATATACATCTACGATGGTAAAACATTTCAACCTTGGAATACCGTCGATGAGCTAAAAAACAGTAATATCAATTGCGGAATATACAGCAAATCGGGCAACTATTTCTTCGGAACCATCTTAAGCGGAATATACGAATTATCGCCATCCGGAAAAATTATCAATCATTTCGACACAGACAGCTATCTCAACAACAATACTGTATTGTCGTTATACGAAGACAGCTCGAATAATATATGGGCAGGTTTGGATCGTGGAGTTTCATGTATTGCTTATATCAATGGTATCAGCTGTTTTACTGACCCTGCAGGCAAAATAGGCGCAGTCTATTCTGCTGCTATTTATAATAACAAATTATTTATCGGAACAAACCAAGGGGTATATTACATCGATCAGAATGAACTCCAAAGCATGAATGCTATCAGAAAGTTCAGATTTATACCTCAAACCGAAGGTCAGGTGTGGTACTTATCCGTTATTAACAATAAACTATATTGCGGACACAATCAGGGAATTTATATTATAGATGAAAACCTGAATACTTCTTATCCCTACCCGATACATACCGGAGTATTTACGATAACCAGAGCAGACTCAAACCATCTTTTGCTGGGTACATATATCGGATTGATGATTGTAAATATGGATACTCACCAACTGGAACAAGTCGAAGGACTGACCGAGCCTATTAATAAAGTAGAAAATGACCATGCCGGAAACATTTGGCTTCAACACATGAATAAAGGCGTATACAGAGGTCGTACCTATGATAACCTGTCAAGAACCCCTATTCTTGAATATATTGGCACCGACACCAACGATACTATACCCTATAATCTCAAAATGTTTAAAGTCGGAGGACGTATCGCTTTCCTTGGAAATGATAAATTTTACACCTACAATGACATCAATGGTAAGATTGTATCGGAACCGACCTTAAACAAAGCCTTTATCGGGATATCGAATCTCAAAAATGTGATTAATATCTCTCCCGATAATTTTTGGATTATAGGAGATAAGCTTATTTACAATGTAAAATATAACGAACAGAATGCTAATATTTCTTCTATAATAGATATCGGATACAGAAATCTGTCTCTTGTCGATAATTACGAGAATATTGTTTCATTAAATGATAGCCTGAGCCTTATATGCCTTGATAAAGGATTTTTGTTATGCTCTAATTTCTTAACTCAGAAAGTTGAAGAAGTTACTGAACCTTATATTAAGTCTATAAAAATATCGAACTCTGATAATCACATTATCTATCTGGATAAAGAAAATCCTAAAATTAAATATTCGCACAATACTATATCATTTCAGTTCGCAGTACATGGAGCATTCAGTAAGAATATTACCTTCCAATATCAATTACTCGGACTTTCCGATGGCTGGAAAACAATGGATAAAAAAGATAACAGCATCTCGTTCGAGCGATTGGCTCGCGGAAAATATATATTCATGTTAAGAACGGTTGACCGATATGGCAAAACATCTCCGGAAATCACTTACGAATTCGAAGTACTCCCTATCTGGTATCAATCAAATTGGGCTCTATTGATATATATACTGCTTGTAATTCTTTTGTTTGCTTCAATAACTAAGTATATACAATATAGATACAAGAAGATACATATCAAAAAATTACGGATAATAGAAGCCCGCCGATTGAGCATCATGAATGAAAAGCTGCAACAGGAGGTAAACGAAAAAAATGCCGAACTGTTAACACAGACTTCATCCATCATCCAACGTAATGAAACTATAACAGGCATCAAAAACGAAATTGAAGAATTTTTCAGGAAGCAAAATAACAGAACTCTACAACCATTATATCAGAAAATATCAACAGCACTAAATAATGACCTTGATGCGGAAGAGGACTGGAAAATGTTTCTAATCAAATTTGAACAAAAGCACACCAACTTCTTCAAGAAGCTGAAAGAAAGCTACCCTCAGCTTACCCCTAATGACCTCAAGTTGTGCGCTTGTCTTAAGCTAAATCTGGATTCTAAAGAGATCGCATCTTTAATGAATATATCGGTAAGAGCAGTAGAAAACAACAGATCGAGGCTAAGAAAAAAACTGGACATTCCACAGAATCAGCACTTAAGCGACTTCTTTTTTCAATTTTAAAATATACTGATTTACAATCAAATAACATATAATGAGAGGAAATAATGAGGTCTGTATTTTGTTAAATAACAGACCTCATGAGCTTCTTGTGAATGTATTTATTTAAGAGAAAGGGCACACTCTTTTACATTTGTTGTGAATCTAATATCAAAATGGGTTTTTACTGTTTAAATAAATCAATAATAGTAAAAATTAATTCTAGTTCTATTTTGAAATAAAGATTCAAGCTTTTTCAATTAACAAACTAGTAAATCAGACAAAAACCATGAAAGAAAACAAATCGATACCTATGACAGGTGTTTGGAAAAAGTTTTTTCTTTTTCTTTTCTTGACTTTTTCTGTTGGTGTTTTCGGAACTTTTGCACAGACAAAAGTAGTAACGGGAACGGTTACCGACGCGATGAAAGAGCCTCTTCCGGGAGTAAGTGTTGTTATCAAGGGAACGACAACAGGAACGATTACTGACATTGATGGAAAATTCTCTATTAATGCAAAATCTTCGGATGCTTTGGAATTCACATTCTTAGGAATGAAAACTCTGGCTGTAACAGTCGGAACACAAACAACAATCAATGTAACATTAGAAGACGACACACACGTTTTATCTGAAACTGTAGTAATCGGTTACGGTACTGCTAAAAAAGCAGACTTAACAGGATCAATCGGAAGCGTATCTTCTAAAGATATCCTTAAACAACCAGCTCTTAATGCAGTTCAATCAGTACAAGGTAAAGTCGCTGGTGTGAATATTACAGCATCTGATGCTCCGGGATCAAGTCCGACAATTGTTATACGTGGTCTTGGAACAGCCTTAGGTGGACGTAACCCATTGTATATTGTAGATGGATTTCCTGTTGATGATATCAAAAGTATCAGTTCTGCAGATATCGTAAGTATGGACATCTTGAAAGATGCATCTTCGGCTTCTATTTATGGGGTACGTGCAGCTAACGGTGTAGTATTAATCACAACTAAAAAAGGTCAAACAGGCTCTGCTAAAATAACAGTAGATTCTTATGCCGGTATTAAAACGACATTGAACAAAGTTAAAATGGCTAATGCATCTCAATACATTACTTATTTTAACGAGAACCAGAATATGTTGAAACAATATGGTTCTACAACTACTTACCAATTAGCTGATGCTAGTCAACAGCCCTTCAATACCGATTGGTATGACGAGTTACTCAATACTGGGTTCTTTAACAATAACACTGTATCTCTATCGGGAGGTGGTCAAACAGTAGATTACTTTTTCAGTTATAACTATTATAACGAAAAAGGGATGTTAGATGGACAAGGCTATCAACGTTCTACAATACGTAATAACAACGTGTATAAATTCTACAATGATCGCTTGAAATTTTCTCAAAACATCAATATCTCATTTGCTAATGAAAATCCAAAATCATATGGAGCATTCAACGAGGCATACCGACAATCACCTCTTGTAGCAACACATTATGCTAATGGTCGCTATGGTTTACCATATGCTAGCAAATCTACAGGTGTTATGTGGGCTAATGAAGGAGATGGCAGTGACGGTAAACTAAATAGTATTGGCAACCCATTATTAACAATCAATAACTCTGCTGAAAGAGCCAAAACCTTAACTATTCAAGGAGGTATCGAAGGTGAATTTAAACTTACAGATTATTTAAAAGTTAACTCACGATTCGGTGCAACTAAATATTTCTACAAAAACAGATTATTTACCAATATAAAAAATGCTTGGCTTAATACGGGTGGTGTAAACAGAACGGAAGACCAATTTGAAGGCTATAAAACTGCGAATCCTGGTGTTATTGAATATGCTGATAACTCTTTAAATCTTACAAACTCTGACACATACAGATGGATGTGGGAAGGTTATATTACATTCAATAAAAACTTCGGTGGACATAATATTGAAGCTGTAGCAGGTCTATCAAGAGAAAGAACTGGGATTGGCAGCTATTCGTCATTAACAGGATATGATGTTCCTGAAAAGAATCAATACTGGAGTATGAATCATGCAGATGATTCTTATACTAAAGTAATAGACCAATACGATTATACTGCTCGTTCATTAGCATCTTATTTTGCTCGTGTGCAATACAATTACAATCACAAATACTATGTATCTGCGACTGTACGTAGAGATGGATCTAGTACGTTCAAATCTTCGGGAAATTATTGGGGTACATTCCCTTCATTCGGTCTTGGATGGACTATCACTGAAGAAGATTTCATGAAAGATTTTAAGATTTTAGATTATATGAAAATACGTGCAACATGGGGTAAACTAGGTAATCAAGATGTGCCTTTGAATGTATCAACAATGATTACATATCCTGGTAGCCATGAAGGTAATTATTCATTTGGAGATGTTCCCGGATATTATCAAGGAGCAATGTTTGGAACTCCCGCTAAAAACCTTTCTTGGGAAATAACAAGAGAATGGGGTGTTGGTTTTGATTTCACTATGCTAGACAATAGACTTTCTGGAGGTTTTGATTTTTATGATAAGACCAATACCAATACTATATTATATGTAACTCCGGTATATACTTCACCTTATTCTGACAAATTCTATGATCATGGAGCAAAAGTAAATAACCGAGGTATAGAACTTAATCTTGGATGGAGAGATAAATTACCAATGGGTATTACTTATGATATCAGCGTAAATTATGCATATAACAAAAACCAAGTGAAAGATGTAAAAGCTACATATGCAGGTGATACTGGCGGTAGCTTGAGCGATGGCGAAATCACAAAACGCTTGATGGAAAACAAACCTATCTACGGATGGTGGATGTATCAAGCAGATGGAGTATGGCAAAGCCAAGCAGAGATAGATGCTGCTAATGCTAATGGCGAAGCTGTTTTAGGAACTCCTCGTCCGGGATACTTAAAGTACAAAGATCAAAATAACGATGGAAAAATAGATGATAGCGATAAAATCTATGCTGGATCATATATTCCTTCTTCAACTTATGGTATCCATCTAGGGCTAGAATACAAAAACATGGACTTCAGTATTGATGGCTATGGTGTTTCAGGTAATAAAATTTATAATGGACTAAAACATGGACGTATTGATGGTGGTGAAAATATCACCTACGATACATTCAAAAACAGATGGACAGGTGAAGGATCTACAAATTCAAATCCTGGAGCTTTACGTGAAGCTAAAGCTTCTACATACTTCCTTGAATCAGGTAGCTACTTCCGTATAAATAATATTACATTTGGCTATACATTCAATGACTTGGTATTTAAAGGATCTAGACTAAGAACATACTTCACTGCACAAAACCCATTCATGTTCACAGGCTATTCAGGTTTTACTCCTGAAATTGTAGGAGGTGGATCAACTGATGCAAACTTACCAAATCGGACTGCAGGAATCGAGCTTTCAGCATATCCTACAACTCGAAACTTTTTAGTAGGTGTTAATCTATCATTCTAATTTTAGTCTATAATTAAACTTATAAGCAATCATGAAAAAGAAATATATAGGTATTTTATCAATTTTATCTCTGCTTTTCTTTGCTACAAGTTGTAGCAACTTCTTGGATGAAGAATCAAAAGAGAACGTAGAGCAAAATGATAATGAGGTATATACTCCCGAGAAAGTCTTAACCGGAGTATACGGACAATTTAATTCTTGGGATTATGCATTCTCTTATTTAGGTATTACAGAAATCATTTCTGATAATGCTGATAAAGGTAGTTCGTCAACAGATGCAGGTGGAGATAAAGAGATCTTAGACAATCTCACATATACATCATCTGCCGGATCTTTCCTTGCAATGTGGAGCAAATGGTATAAAACGATCGGTGCTGCAACTCAGTCTATCGAATTTACTCAACAAGCAGGACTTACTGATAAAACTTTAGAAGCTCGTTATATAGCAGAAGCTCGTTTTCTTAGAGCTTTAAACTATTTCTTCTTAGTTAGAGGTTGGGGAGCTGTGCCTATTCAAGAATATGATTTGGTAGCTCGTGCATCGACAGATTCTGTATATTCATACATCAAAGCAGATCTTCAATATGCTGAAACCAATCTACCGGTAGTAAGCAAATACGCTTCTAAAGATATAGGTCGTGCAACACAAGGTTCTGCGCAAGGACTTCTAGCTAAAGTATATCTTTATCAAAAAGATTACCAAAATGCATATGATTATGCCAATAAAGTTATCAACTCTGGTGAATATGGTTTACTTGATAATTATATAGATATCTGGAAGGCTGCTTATCATAACAGCAAAGAGTCGATATTCGAATTTCAAGCTAAAGCTTCTGATGACGGTTCTGTAGCTCAAGGTATACAACAATATTCTCAAACTCAAGGTGCCCGTGGTGGTAACGGATGGGGATGGGGTTTCAATACTCCCTCTGAAAGTTTATTAAATGACTACAATACATCAGGAGATATGGTTCGCAGAAATGCAACTATTATTTTCCGCAACGGAACACTTTGGGATGGCAGAGAAGTTGGTAATACAGAAAACGCTATGTACAATTATAAGGCTTATTCAAGCTCGGCTCCAGGTAGCGCATGGAATGATAAAAGCATCATGTACCTTCGCTATGCAGAGGTATTATTAATCAAAGCTGAAGCTGCCAATGAGTTAGGTAAAACATCTGAAGCATTGGATGCTCTAAACCAAGTCAGGAAAAGAGCTAAACTAGCCAATATAACAGAAACTGATCAGACTAAGTTGAGAGAGATCATCTGGCATGAACGTCGTCTCGAACTAGCAATGGAACATGATCGCTGGTTTGATCTAAATCGTACAGGCCAAGCAGGAGTTGCTATGCGTGCAGCAGGTAAACCTTATGTTGACGGAAAACATAACTTATTCCCGATACCAAACGACCAGTTAATACAGACCCCGGATATGGGGCAAAACCCGAATTGGTAATTTTTTAACAGTACAACAAGGGCTTCTCGAAAGCCCTTGTTTATTTCACACTCAATGATATAACTTAGAATTATGAGAAATTTATTTTTTGGTGCTTTTTGTTTGTTAAGCCTGAGCCTTTCAGCTCAGAATAAAGCGACTCAGGATGCTGAGATGAACCGCTTTATTGACAACTTGATGAGCAAAATGACCTTAGATGAAAAACTAGGTCAGCTAAACCTTCCCAGTGCAGGTGACATCACAACCGGACAAGCGAAGAGTAGTGATATCGCGGGCAAAATAAAGAATGGATTAGTCGGTGGACTATTTAACATCAAAGGCGTTGATAAGATCAGAGAAGTACAGCGCGTAGCTGTAGAAGAAAGCCGCCTGAAAATTCCTTTGATTTTCGGTATGGACGTTATTCACGGATACGAAACCGGATTTCCTATTCCTCTCGGACTTGCTGCCACTTGGGATATGCAGGCTATCGAAAGATCGGCTCGTATCGCTGCAATAGAAGCTAGTGCCGACGGAATATTCTGGACATTCAGCCCGATGGTAGATGTATCAAGAGATCCTCGTTGGGGACGTGTTTCGGAAGGTAATGGCGAAGATCCGTTCTTAGGCGGACAAATAGCAAAGGCAATGATAAAAGGTTATCAGGGTGACAATACATATTCTGACAACAAACACATCATGGCATGTGTAAAACACTATGCTCTGTACGGAGCTGCCGAAGCCGGACGCGATTACAATACTACCGACATGAGCCGCATGCGTATGTTCAATGAGTACATGTACCCATACAAAGCTGCCGTTGAAGCAGGTGTAGGTAGTGTTATGGCTTCTTTCAATGAAGTGGATGGAGTTCCTGCTACTGCCAACAAATGGTTAATGGACGATGTATTGCGCAAGCAATGGGGATTCGATGGATTTGTTGTAACCGATTATACAGGTATCAGCGAAATGATCGATCACGGTATCGGCGACCTGCAAGAAGTATCTGCACGTGCACTGAAAGCCGGTATCGATATGGATATGGTAAGCGAAGGTTTACTTTCGACTTTACCAAAATCACTGAAAGAAGGTAAAGTTAATCAAGCTGATATTGATAAAGCATGCCGTCGTATACTTGAGGCAAAATACAAATTAGGCTTATTCAAAGATCCATATAAATTTATGGATTCAAAAAGAGCTAAAACTGAAATATACACACCTCAGAATTTAGCAGAAGCCCGTAAAATTGCAGCTGAGAGTTATGTTCTTTTAAAGAATGCAAATAATACTTTACCTCTTAAAAAACAAGGAACTGTTGCCGTTGTAGGGCCTCTTGCCAAATCGGCAGTTAATATGGCCGGAACATGGAGTGTTGCTGTTCCTTTAGACAAAGCTCCTACTGTTGTACAAAGCATTACAGATGCTCTTGGTAAAAACGGTAAAGTTATCTATGCAAAAGGCAGTAACCTTGTAGCTGATGCTAAACTGGAAGAACATGCGACCATGTTCGGACGTGGTTTAGGTAGAGACAACCGTACTAAAGAGGAACTCTTGAAAGAAGCTCTTGATGCAGCTAAGCAATCGGATGTAATTGTTGCCGCTCTTGGAGAATCATCTGAATTCAGTGGAGAATCAAGCAGCCGTACCAACCTGAATATCCCCGATGTTCAACAAGAATTACTTGCAGAACTTCTAAAAACAGGAAAACCTGTTGTATTGGTTCTATTCGCAGGTCGTCCGATGACTCTTAGCTGGGAACAAGCTAATGTACCAGCCATCCTTAACGTATGGTTCGGTGGCAGCATGGCAGCTCCTGCAATCGCAGATGTATTATTCGGTGATGCAAATCCTTCGGGTAAACTTCCAGCAACATTCCCTCAGAATGTAGGTCAAATACCTCTTTTCTACAACCACAAAAATACAGGACGCCCATTGGGTGAAGGTAAATGGTTCGAAAAATTCCGCAGCAACTATCTTGATGTTAGCAACGAACCTCTTTATCCATTCGGATACGGACTGAGCTACACTCAATTTTCGTACAGCGATATAACACTAAGCTCTGCTAATTTAAATGAGAACGGCGAAATTACAGCCAGTGTCACTGTTACCAATACCGGTAAAGTAGAAGGTAAAGAAGTTGTACAATTATACATCAGAGACATTGTTGGAAGCGTAACTCGTCCTGTTAAAGAATTGAAAGGCTTTGAGAAAATCTCATTAAAAGCAGGAGAATCGAAAACCGTCAGCTTTAAGATATCTCCCGAATTATTGAAATTCTACAACTATGATCTTCAGTATGTATTCGAACCCGGAGACTTCGACGTTATGATCGGAGGAGACAGCAAAGATGTGAAGACAGCCCGTTTTACGTTAAACTAACAGGTTTGAGACCTTTTTGATCTCCTTAGTAAATCCATTATGATTCAATAATCATATCATAAATATTTTACTAATACAGACGAAAGGGATTGTCCAACTGTTTGACGGTTCGACAATTCCTTTTTGTTTTATCAGTTTGCAGCATATGAAAAAAATAGTAATATCAATCTTTTCGATAGCCTTAATTGCATCAGGCAGCTGGTCATGCAAAAGCAACAGCGGTCAGGATGGAGGCAGTGAAGATTCTACAAAAGTAGAACTTACCGATGAAGCATTATTAGACAGTGTACAACACCGTACTTTCAATTATTTCTGGGATGGAGCAGAGCCTACCAGCGGTCTGGCTCGCGAACGTTACCATGTCGATGGAGAATACATCGGGACAGATACTCCCGATATTGTAACCTCAGGAGGGAGCGGCTTCGGTATTATGGCTGTACTTGCCGGAATAGACCGAGGTTATGTATCTCGTGAAGACGGACTGAAGAGAATGGATAAAATAGTGACATTCCTTGAGAAAGCCGATAAATTCCACGGAGCATTTCCTCACTGGTGGTATGGCGAAACAGGAAAAGTAAAACCATTCGGTACGAAAGATAATGGTGGAGACCTCGTAGAAACAGCATTCCTGATACAAGGACTATTAGCTGTTCATCAATATTATGTAAATGGTTCGGACTCAGAAAAAGCATTAGCCGAACGTATTGATAAATTGTGGAAAGGAGTTGAATGGGACTGGTACCGCAATGGACAGAACGTTCTCTACTGGCATTGGAGCCCCGAATACGCATGGGAAATGAACTTCCCTGTAAGAGGGTACAATGAATGTCTTATCATGTATATACTTGCTGCAGCATCTCCTACGCATGGTGTTCCGGCAGAAGTGTATACTGAAGGATGGGCGGAAAAAGGAGCAATCGTATCTCCTCACACAGTTGAAGGTATTAACCTCAACCTTCGTTATCAGGGAACACAAGCCGGTCCTCTATTCTGGGCACATTATTCGTTCTTAGGCTTAGATCCGAACGGCCTGCAAGACAAATATGCAAATTATTTCGATGAAATGAAAAATTACACATTGGTCAATCGTGCATACTGTATCCGCAATCCGAAAGGATATAAAAATTACGGCGAAAACAGTTGGGGACTTACCGCCAGCTATTCAGTCAAAGGATATGCAGCCCATTCTCCTAACGAAAATGACGACCATGGAGTTATCTCTCCTACCGCAGCATTATCATCTATCGTATATACACCTAAAGAGTCTATGCAGGTAATGAGATATCTGTATAATATGAAAGACAAAACCTTAGGTAAATACGGATTTTACGATGCGTACAGCGAAACCGATAATTGGTATCCTAAACGCTATCTGGCAATTGACCAAGGACCTATTGCCGTAATGATCGAAAATTATAGGACTCAGTTATTATGGAAACTATTTATGAGTCACCCCGATGTTCAGAAAGGGCTAAACAAATTAGGTTTTGAAAGTCCTTATCTAAAATAAGAAAAAGAGGTCTGCGACCTTAAAAATGTTTCGTGGTTAGAAAGAGTGTCAGAACTCCGGAATCTTCACTTAGGTCTCAGACCTATTTGTTGGCATTGCAAGCATAACGGCAAACGCCGGTTATCGCTTTAAATGTGTCATTAAATACTTTCTGTTACTTAATTTGGTTATTATATGAATGTGCACATAAAATAATTCAGAGATAAGATTTCCGGAGTTCTTTCCATTTTTATCTATAAGCAAAGGGACGGACCTGTTACCATTACCAAAATAAGATTAGCAGGTAATAAGGTGTCATCCGAAAAATGTAAATTCAGTGTAACCTTTGTTACCTTTTCGGATTGCATCCCAAATCACTGAAAGGGCTTTCTTCGGCGACAGCAAAATCCCCTTTTGGGGATAGAGGGACAAAAGAAAACATCTGAAGAGCATACATAAAAGGAGTTACTTTTGTTACCTTTTCGATACCGATTAAACTTGCTAACTGTTAACTGATCACTGATTTTGTAACCTTTTCAAAAAAAAAACGATACTCAATGAAACTGATAAAACATACACTACTTTCGTTAGGTCTTATGATGAGTTTCTCGTCTTTTGCCCAACAAAAAACATATTGCAATCCCGTAAATGTAGATTATGGATATTGTCCTATTCCCAATTTCACAACATGGGGAAAACACCGAACATCTGCCGATCCGGTTATTGTAAACTTTAAAGGAGATTATTATCTCTTCGGAACCAATCAGAGCGGATATTGGTGGAGCAGTGATCTATCTGATTGGCACTTTGTATCCCGTCCTTTTCTCACAGAAGAAGCGATAGAAAAGACTCCGAACAAGTGGGACGACCTTTGCGCACCTGCAGCATGGGTACAAGGAGATACTCTGTGTGTATTCGGCTCTACTTACTCTCGTATATTTCCGATATGGACCAGTACCGATCCTAAAAATAATAAATGGGAAAAAGCTGTTGAACACTTCGATATCGGAGGATGGGATCCGGCATTTTTTGTTGATGACGACAACCGCCTTTATATGTACAACGGCAGCAGCAATGTATATCCGCTGTATGGAATTGAGTTGGATAGAAAAACATTTCAACCAATAGGCACACGAAAAGAAATGTTACTTACCGACGACGAACGCATCGGATGGCATCGTTTTGGTGAATATATGGATAACACTTTCCTGAAACCATTTATGGAGGGTGCATGGATGACCAAACATAACGGAAAGTATTACCTTCAATGGGGTGGTCCGGGAACAGAATTCAGCCATTATGCGGATGGATATGCTGTAAGCAGTGAGCCTCTCGGATACTTTGAGCATGCGTCATTACCTTTAAGTATGAAAGCCGGAGGTTTCATTCGTGGAGCCGGACACGGAGCAACCTTTCAGGACAACTGGGGTAACTATTGGCATACTTCGACTATGGTTATCAATACGAAGAATAATTTTGAACGCAGAATCGGACTATGGCCTGCCGGATTCGATGCTGAAGATAATATGTATTGCAATACAGCTTTCGGAGACTACCCACATTATCTGCCCAATGGAAAAGCCGACCACCTGAAAAGTCAGTTTACAGGATGGATGATGCTTAATTACAACAAACCGGTACAGGTTTCGTCTACTTTAGGAACATTCAATGCAAATAACATCGTTGACGAAAACATCAAAACCTATTGGTCGGCAAAAACTGCCGATAAAGGAGAATGGCTGATTTCGGATCTCGGAGACCTTTCAACTGTTCATGCGATACAAATCAATTACGCTGATCAAGATGTTGAGTTCATGGGTAAAACAAGCGATAAAAATCATAAATATGTAGTCTATTATTCGTTGGATGGAAAGTCTTGGAAAGTACTTATCGACAAGAGTAAGAATACGAAAGATGTACCTCATGATTATGTAGAACTGGATAAACCTGTAAAAGCCCGCTACCTCAAACTCGAAAATATACATATGCCTACCGGTAAATTCGCTATATCGGGTTTCCGTGTATTCGGCTTGGGACAAGGTGAGAAACCTCAGCCGGTGGAACAACTTATTGTTCTCCGCACCGAAACCGATAAACGAAGCGGATGGCTCAAATGGAAACCTGTAGACAATGCATATGCTTACAATATTTATATTGGTATAGAACCTGATAAACTTTATAGTTCAGTGATGGTTTATGACACCAATGAATATTATTACAAGGGAATGGACAGAACCAAGTCTTACTACTTTGCGATAGAAGCCATTAACGAAAATGGTACTTCGACATGGACTACGGCGGAAGCTCTTTAAAAGGATTAAGACCTTTATTGTTTAATTATTCATCATATTTTATGAAATCAAAAATTACAATACTATTACTCTTTATCTGCACGTTGGGCGGATATGCTCAATTCCAACCTGCATCATATATGATCAACGGGTATACCCTGCCCTATCAGGTGATGTTTCCGAAAGATTATGATGCATCGAAACAATATCCGTTACTTGTATTTCTGCATGGAGCAGGCGAAAGAGGAAATGATAATGAGAAACAACTTACACACGGAAAAGATTTCCTTATCAATAACTTTCAATCGGCATATCCAGCTATAGTTATAGTACCTCAGTGTCCTGAATCCAGTTATTGGGCCAATGTTGAAAAGAGTGTCATTGCAGGGCAAACATCTTTTAGATTTGGTTTATCAAATCAGCCGACACCCGCAATGGAAACACTCGTAGGCGTGATAAACAGTTGGTTGTCGTCGGGAAAAGTGAATACTAAACAAGTTTATGTCGGAGGTCTTTCGATGGGAGGTATGGGTACATACGAACTCTTGTGGCGTATGCCGGAAACATTTGCTGCGGCATTTGCAATATGCGGTGGAGGTGATGTCAGTAAGATCTTGCATAGTACTAAAAATACAGCCTTATGGATTTTTCATGGTTCTGATGATAGTATAGTCCCTGTTCAATTTTCTCAGGATATGTACAATCAGTTGAAATCTGCAGGAAATGAGGTTAAGTATACCGAATATCCGGGGGTAAATCATGGAAGTTGGGAAAATGTATTCAAGAGTACCGACCTTATTCCTTGGTTGTATAGTCATAAGAAATAAAGGTTCTACTAGAAAATCAATATGTTCAGATCCTTTAAAAATGTTATTATATGTAAAAAATGCTGATATGATATGATCAGCATTTTTTATTCCGGCATTAAATATCGCATGACTCCAGAATTAATAGACATCTGTCAATCAATCAAAAAGACGTTAGATTGACATATCCACATCTGATTATTACAATACCGTTACAAACCAACGCACAAATAATCACAAAATATAGAATAGATATTTTTCTAGAATAATAAGTACTTTCGTAAGATACAAATCTACCATAGATACTTAAAACCTGAAAAATGACAACTAAATTATCCGTTCTACTTATTCTATTATCTTTTAATACTGAACTACCAAAATTAATCGCACAGAATACCCAAAACTCAACGTTAGTAAACTCTCTAAGCTCAATTATATATACGGATAACACAGGAAAAGACACTGTTGGTGTTCAGGTAGGCGGTATTTGGTGGGCTCCGGTTAATGTCAAAATCTCAGGTAATAATGATGCGGACAGTTCATTTTTCAGTTATCCAGAAGCCGATCCTTGTCCCTACGGATGGAGACTTCCAACCCTCGAAGAAATTAAGAAATTAGAAAGAGTTGTAAAATCAGGGAAAGGAGAGTTTGACTACGACTCTAAGAACTTCAAGATAAAAAGCGATGACGGAAAAAGCCAACTTCTGATTCCCGCTAATGGAGTCATGAGTACGTCCGGTTCCATAAGAAATAAAGGATTATCGGGAAGTATCTGGTCTTCGAGTCCTGCGGGCAATGACTTAAACTATCAGATTTATTTTCAAGGAAATAGTTTATCAGTGGGAAGTTCTCCTAAATATATGAAATTGAATATACGTTGTGTCTGCGAAATGCAGTAAAATTTGTATAAAAGCTACTGATACATCGTATAACGGGATTATCCCAAATTTTCATTTACACAATCAAATAGACCGCATTTTTTCGGGCTATTCATTATTATTTCTCTCAGCTTCTAATTTTTGAATTTTCTCTCCTTGCTCTTTTACCGTTTTATTCAACTCAATTGTATACAAAGTCAACTCTTCAATCTTCTGCAATAATTTAGCTTGCATTTCACCAAGACTCACACCGTTTTCTTTTACTTCTACTTCAGATGGAATATCGGGGAGATGCTTGTGTTCATTGATATGGTTCTCTACTTCCTGAAGTGTAGGTAGTTTGTAATCTTTTTCGAAAACGAAGTCAGACCAACCGGTCTCTACTTTTACTTCGGTTGCACGGATTGTGCCGAGCACCTCTAATAATGCTTTCGAGAATCTAAAATACTCAGTTCCATCATATACCGACATACCGATATGTCCGCCTATTGTAGATCCACCTCTGTAGAAATCAATGCTATTATTCAATTCTCCATAAAATTTATGCTCTATACTAAACATTTTTATGCTACCTTCAGTATAATTATTCTCCGATTTTTTTTGACTATAATAGGACTTTACACCAATATATGTCCCCTCTCCATCTGCATTTCCCTCCTCGATCCTTGCTAGAATGGATTTTAATTTATTAGTTTTAAGATTACCGTTATCAATTATACCATTTACTAAAAGATTGCCATTTACAACCTGATCTTGCGAATAAGAGAAGATAGAAAAGCCTAAACAAAGGATCGAAAAGAAAGCCTTTTTCATACTATAAATTTTGTGTTATTAATAAAGTACAAATGTAAGAAGAGAACTTGAGATATAGTTTGTGTTTGCTTTTACTCTTTCAGCAGCACCGACATATCAGATATTACTTTCTTGCCAAGTAAGACATATTCTAAAATCTAAGTACTTTTCTAAGTATTTCAATTTCACAAAATAAAAAAGCGTGTAAATCAAATGATTACACGCTTTTAAAATCTACCTTTGTGACCTCGACAGGATTCAAACCTGTAACCTTCTGATCCGTAGTCAGATGCTCTATTCAGTTGAGCTACGAAGCCATTGCTTAAATGCGTTGCAAAAGTACGGAGCTTTTTTTAATTTTGCAAGAGTTGATGCGTATTTTTTTGAATTAAAATAACCTGATAACTGTAAATGATTAGTAGCTCAGCATTTAAGAAATAAAAAAAGCAGAGTAATTTTTATTTACTCTGCTCTATATTCTATGATATCGACTGCTTATACATTATATGTCGAAGAAGCTGTGTCTCCACCGTGACCTGTCCAATTTGTATGGAAGAATTGTCCGCGAGGTTTATCAATTCTTTCATAAGTATGAGCTCCGAAATAGTCTCTTTGAGCTTGCAGTAAGTTCGCAGGCAATCTATCGGAACGTAATCCGTCGAAATAATTAAGAGCAGCAGCCAATGCAGGCACTGGCACTCCATTAAGTACAGCTTGTGCAATAACTTGTCTCCAACCATCTTGAGTTTGTTCGATTTTCTCTTTGAAAAATGAATCAAGGATCAAGCTTGGTAAGCTAGGATTCTTATCAAATGCTTTTTTGATATCTCCCAAGAATGCAGAACGGATAATACAGCCACCTCTCCACATAAGAGCGATACCTCCATAATTAAGGTTCCATTTGTATTCTTTAGCAGCTTCCATCATCAGGTTGTAACCCTGAGCATACGAAATAATTTTAGCTCCATACAAAGCCATTTTCAGATCGTCAACAAATTTCTGTTTGTCTCCTTTGAAGTTTGCTTTAGTTCCGGTAATTTGTTTCGAAACTTCTACTCGAAATTCTTTCTGAGCCGATAAGCAGCGAGAGAATACCGATTCGGCAATTAGAGTAAGCGGTATACCTAATTCTAAAGCCGAATCTACAGTCCATTTACCTGTTCCTTTTTGCCCGGCAGTATCAAGGATAGAATCAACTAGAGCATTTCCGTTTTCATCTTTGTATGCAAGAATATCTGCTGTTATTTCTATTAAATATGAATTAAGCTCTTCAGTATTCCATTTTTTGAAAACTTCGTGTTGTTCATCAGCACTCATTCCCAATAAATCTTTCATTAATTGATATGCCTCTGTTATGATTTGCATATCTCCATACTCAATACCATTGTGCACCATTTTCACAAAGTGTCCGGCTCCACCTTCGCCAACCCAATCACAACAAGGTTCACCATCGACTTTAGCGGCAATCGATTGGAATATGCCCTTTACATAAGGCCAGGCAGCAGGAGAACCTCCGGGCATCATTGAAGGTCCTTTCAATGCACCTTCTTCACCACCCGATACACCTGTACCTACATATAACAGCCCTTTGCTTTCTACATAAGCTACTCTACGGTTAGTATCGGTATATAGACTGTTTCCTCCATCTATAATAATATCACCTTCTTCAAGATGAGGTAACAACAATTCGATGAAATCGTCAACAGGCTTTCCAGCTTTAACCAACATCATCACTTTTCGGGGACGCTCAAGAGATGCGATAAGTTCTTCAATAGAGTGCGTGCCGATAAAATTCTTTCCAGCTCCACGTCCATTGACAAAAGCATCTACTTTCTCCACTGTTCGGTTATATACAGCTACGGTATAGCCTTTACTTTCCATATTTAACACTAGGTTCTCACCCATCACGGCAAGACCAATCAATCCTATATCCGCAAGTTTTTTCATATTATATTATTGATATATATTATTTGTTAGAACAATCGGTTTTAGTATGTGTTTTCATTAATTTTTTAATATTTGCTAAAGTTAATCAATAGTTTTGAATTTAAGCCCAATATAATAGATAGAAACTATTTATATCAATTACTATCTTATAGCAATCATCTCCTCATCACGCTATCTACATGATACATAATACATTGTACACTTCCCTCCAGCAGAACAAGCTTCCTAAAGAGATGAAAAGCATCCTATTTATGTTAAATTGAAAAGTAATTCTATCTATTTTATTTCATTATGATAATTTATTCTATATTTGCATTTCAAATTGACATTAATAAAAGTAGTGATATAATTTTAAGTTTTTCTATTATTAATTATTGAGTTATAGCTTCTGCCTAAATAATAGATTTACGCAAAAAAAGAAATTGAACAAGTGTTATTACAGTGTTTAAAAGATTCGTTTCGATTTTCGGTTATTTAAAAGAGTGGAGTTAACAGATAATAAGTGGATAATTTATTTAATGTTACCCATCTGAACCTATCAGCGTAACAATTATGAAATAATTTCTTCACATAAGCTTATTGCAAATGCAATATATCTGTAAAAAAAATATAAGTATTTAGCATCGCATTTAAAGTTTTTTTAAGGCATATATTATAATATTAATCAACAGGTAATTATGGTAAAGAGAATCAGTCATTACTTATCACTAATTTTGTTAGTGGTTTCTATTACTGTTAACGCACAGGTTACGACCTCGTCAATGAGTGGTAAAGTAACTGACGTAAACAATGAAGTTATTATCGGGGCTACAATCCAGGCTCTTCACGTTCCTTCCGGTACTTCATACGGTGGAGTAACCAATACTGACGGACGCTACACAATTCAAGGAATGCGTGCCGGAGGTCCTTACAAGGTTACAATCTCTTATGTGGGCTACGAAACAAAGGTCTTTTCTGAATTAGTCCTAAAATTAGGAGAAGCCACAAACATTTCCACAGAATTAAAGGAGTCTACAGAGCTAAAAGAAGTTGTAGTACTAGGTAGATCCGGTGTAGATGCAAATAAAACGGGAGCCGCAGCAAGTATAAATGCTGCGCAAATAAATAACATGCCTTCTATTACTCACGGTATAGCAGATGTTCTGAGACTGAACCCTCAGATAAGTGTAAGTTCGTCGGGAGCAATGTCGTTCGCTGGTGTTAACAACCGTTATAACAGCTTTCAGATTGATGGAGCTATGAATAATGATGTTTTTGGGTTAACATCGAATGGATCGAATGGAGGACAAGCCGGAACCCAGCCGGTATCAATGGAAACGATTGACCAAATACAGGTTAATATAGCTCCATTTGATGTTCGTCAATCAGGATTCACAGGAGGCGCTATAAATGCCATCACAAAATCGGGAACTAATAATTTCCATGGATCTGTTTATGGTTATGGAAACAATCAGAATCTGATAGGAAATAAATACACCCTGATGAATGGCAGCAACAGTGAAAAATATGACAAGCAGAAAGAATATCAAACAGGTATTACTTTTGGAGGTCCTATCATTAAGAACAAGTTATTCTTCTTTACAAATTACGAAAAAGCAAGCAAAACATATCCAAATGGCTATGGACTGGGAGCTTCTGCATCAAGCATCACTCCTGCACTAGCTGAAAGTATTTTAGCGATAATCCAAGCTAAGGCTCTAGAACAAGGAGTTACTTACAATGGAGGCTTCAGTAATTCTGATGTATATACTAAATCAGACAAAGCAAGTGCAAAATTAGATTGGAATATCAACGATAAACATAAAGCCTCTTTCCGTTGGAGCTTGGTATCTGCAAAGCAATTAAATAGCACCAGTACAGCTTCTAATCTCAACAGTTCTGACTATAGCTATGACTTTATATCTAAAACAAATACATTTGTTGCAGAATTACAAAGCCGTTTATCAAACAATTTAAGCAATGAATTCCGCGCATCTTATGTTCGCGCAAGAGATCAACGTGATCCGGGAAATCCATTTCCTATGATAAGCATTTCCAATGTAGGAAACGGAACTTTAAATATAGGTAATGAACGTTCATCAATGGCTAATTCTCTTGATCAAGATATATGGTCATTTACAGATAACCTTACTATATACAAAGGAAATCATAACATCACATTAGGTACACATAATGAGTTCTACAATTTTGCAAACTTGTTTATTCAAGATGCATATGGAACTTATTATTATAATAGCGTTGACGATTTTGTTGCAGGTAAGATCAATCGTTATCGTTATGGACAAGCCAATGTTGATGTAACAGGTGATCCTCTATGGAAAGCATCTTTTGGTGCCGGACAATTGGGATTATATGCGCAAGACAAATGGAATGTATCAGATAAACTAGATATTACTTTAGGTCTTCGCATGGATATTCCTTTGTTTTTCGATACTCCAGCTGAAAATGCAGGTTTCAACGATTATTCAACACAGCAGGGTTGGGGTTACAAAACAAATCAAAAACTAAGTAGTACACCTATGTTCTCGCCCCGCGCAGGATTCCGTTGGAATGCTGATGGTCACAATAAACTTGTACTTCGGGGTGGAGCAGGTATCTTCACTGGTCGTATCCCTTTTGTATGGTTGAGCAATAACTTCTCTAACACAGGTATACAGTTATCGACATACAATACAACTTCAACTGGAAACCTATCTCTGATATTGGATCCTAACAAGCAATCTGAAAATGCGAGCAAGCTGGCAGCTTCTGGTGCTCAGACAATCAATGTATTTGATAAAGATTTCAAATTTTCTCAGAATCTACGGTTCAATTTAGGTTTAGACTTCGAATTGGGAGGCATCAACTGGACAGCAGAGGCTATATATTCTAAAACACTGAATGATATCCTTTATCAAAACAAAGCCTACGACGTTAATGGTAAAACTTTAGGTGGAACTATCAGCAGTTTGGATTTTGATCAACGCCCAATGTTTTCACGGACAACTACCGGAACAGACTATGCTTACATATATGCATTATCAAATACCAGTAAGGGTTACTCGTATAACTTATCTTTGAAAGGTGAAAAGAAATTTGATTTCGGTTTGGATCTGATGGCGTCATATACCTATACACGTTCTAAATCACTTAATAGCGGAACTTCTTCTGTAGCTCAGTCAAACTGGAACTACAACTATACAAGAAGCAATCCGAATGATCCGGAATTAGGATTTTCTGCATTCAATTTCCCTCACAGAATCAATGCATCTGCCTTCTACCACAAAACATACGGATCAGGATGGACAACAACTGTTGGCCTTATCTATTCAGGCTCATCTGGTGCTCCTTATTCAATATATTATAATGGAGACCTAAATGGCGACAGTTCTAATGGTAATGACTTGATCTTTATCCCAACAGATGCACAAATAGATCAAATGCCATTTTTAGCTACCAGTGCTTATTCTGTTGATGCTCAAAAAGCAGGAATGAAAGAATGGATCGCCAAAGATTCTTATTTAAGTAAACACCGCGGAGAGTACTTTGACCGTTATGCAGACAATGAAGATTTTGAACATCACTTCGACTTCCACTTGGCTCAAAAATTCAGCTTTAACGCAGCTGGTACAGTACACTCTATAGAGCTTTCATTCGATATTATGAACGTTGGTAATATGCTTAATAAGAAATGGGGACGCTATGCGGCTGCCGGAGGCTCTTCTACTTATTACAGCCCTATCACTTATAATAGCTCCACATCTCAATTCCAATTCTTACATGATGGAGACTACAACATGCGTTCATACAGCGATTATTATTCTCGCTGGAGAGGACAACTTGGTTTGAAATACACTTTCTAATCAATTAATATAGTTAAACAGTAAAAGCCGATTACTTAAAGTAATCGGCTTTTTTATATCTTAATTTTAAAAGAATCTGCTTTTAGAGAAAGATGAAGATCAGCATTTTATGTTCAGTTCATTCAGCACTAATCTTATTTTCTCGAAAGTGGTGATACGAGTAGGAACTAAAGGCAGTCTTAACTTATTCTCTATATATCCCATCATATTCAGCATGGACTTTACACCGGCAGGATTACCATCGATAAAAAGCAAACTGAACAATTCACTAAAACCATGATGTATAGTCAATGCACTCTGATAATCTCCGTCTAAAGCAAGGCGGGTCATCCGGCTAAATTCTTTCGGAAAAGCATTGGCTATAACTGATATAACACCTATTGCACCTAATGTAATAAGAGGAAAAGTAATTCCGTCATCGCCTGATATTACATCAAATGATTCTGGTTTACGCTTTATTATATCATCCATCTGGGTCATATCTCCGGATGCTTCTTTGATAGCAACCACATTCTTAAATTCATTTGCTATACGTAAGGTTGTTTCGGCAGACATATTCACGCCTGTCCTTCCAGGAACATTATACAGTATAACAGGCAGTTTAGATGCTTCGGACACAGCCTTATAATGTTGATATATACCCTCCTGCGAAGGTTTATTATAGTATGGAACAACTGACAGTATAGCATCTATTCCGTCAAAATTGCCATTTCTCAGGTAATCGACTATAGCACGCGTATTATTACCTCCGGCTCCGAGTATAATAGGAATCTTCCCATTAACCCGATTAACAACCAATTCGATAATATTCTTTTTTTCGTCTTCTGTAAGGGTTGGAGTTTCAGCTGTTGTCCCCAGTATTACAAGATAATCTGTATTATTCTGAATCTGGTAATCAACAAGTCTGGTCAGAGCATCATAATCAACACTCTCATCGTCCTTAAACGGAGTAATTAATGCAACACCTACACCTCTTAGATTTATTCTTGACATAAATTATATTCTTGTCTTGTTTGGCTGTTGACTCTTCTGTTTCTTGAAAATTACGGTAAAGTTAATCAATATTTAAACTTACCGCATCTGAGCCAGATAAATTTTTAGCTGTTCGTATGCTTCCGTTAGCGTTTTATCATTTTCACGATAAAACACAAAATCATAAACCTTATACTTCACCTCAGATGTTCCGATACAAAAACGACTCTTATTTCGAACAAGGAGAGACAACAAATAATTGTCTTTTTCGGCAGATAAATCTATCAGTGTATCATATTTTTCATTCCCGAATTCGGTAAATACACCGGAACGTATCGCCTTCATCCAGCTTAGATCTTTATTTAAATCTACAGTCTTCACCCATTCGGGTAATGTTATACCGAATATTTCACCCTTCGATGTTTTCGGCAAGACAGTCCACGCAGATACCAATTTACCTGCTCCTTGCAGGTCAGCGGCAACAGACTGCACTTCTTCCCAATCTTTGATATCAAAAAGAATAAGTACATTCTTTATTTTATCGAAATTCAGAAATTGGTGCTCACGCTTATTATTCTTTAGTTCCGATTCTATACTCTTTTGTATGAAGTATTCAAACATAAGCAGATTATTCTATCATTTTCAAAAATTCATCTTCATTGAGAATGGCAACGCCTAATTTTTGGGCTTTCTCTAATTTCGCAGGTCCCATATTGGCTCCGGCAAGTAAATAATTTGTTTTAGCAGAAATAGATCCGCTGTTTTTCCCTCCGTTCGATTCGATCAATCCTTTATACTCGTCTCTCGAATATTTCTCAAAAGTCCCACTGATAACAATAGTCAGCCCTTTTAATTTATCGGAACCTGATACGGATGTATTTTGCTTTTGTTCGAACTGAATACCGAACAGCTTCAATTTATTAATTATTTCGATATTTTCTTCTTTACGGAAAAAATCAACTACACTCTGCGCAATCCGTTCTCCTATCTCATCAACCTGAACCAAATCTTCTACAGTAGCCTGCTCCAGTAAATCAATAGACGGAAAAGCCACTGCTATTTTTTTTGCGACTGTTTCACCAACATATCTGATCCCCAATCCAAATAACACCCGTGAATAAGGTACTTTGTTAGAATCTGCAATACTGTCAATCAGATTTTTCGCACTCTTTTCAGCCCAACGTTCCAGTACCGCTACGTCTTCCCACTTCAATGTGTATAAATCAGCAACATTACGGATAAGTCCTGCATTGAACAAATGTTCTACAGTTTCCGAACCTCCCGATATATCCATTGCCTTACGGGTTATATAATGTTCAATCCGCCCTTTTATCTGAGGAGGGCATCCCATATAGTTGGGGCAATAAAATGCAGCTTCGCCCTGATCTCTTACCAGTTGTGTATGACATTCGGGACATTCATGAATAAACTCAACCTTCAGGCTACCGGGTTTTCTGAGGGAGGTTTCAACTTTAGTTACCTTAGGAATAATCTCTCCACCCTTTTCAACATAAACCATGTCTCCGATATGCAGATCTAAAGCTTCAATCGAATCGGCATTGTAAAGAGACGCCCTTTTTACAGTAGTACCCGATAGTTTAACTGGCTGAAGATTAGCCACCGGTGTTACCGTTCCGGTACGTCCAACCTGATAAGACACAGATAACAATTCAGTTAATTCTTGTTCGGCCTGAAATTTATAGGCAATAGCCCAACGTGGAAATTTGGATGTGTAACCTAAATTCTTCTGTTGCAAGAGGGAATTTACTTTTAATACAATCCCATCGGTTATAACAGGTAGATTTTTTCGCTCAACATCCCAATATTTTATAAAAGCGAAAACTTCTTCTATTGTCGTACATTTTTTTGTAGCATCGGAAATTTTAAAACCCCACTCTTTCGCCTTTTGCAAATTTTCGTAATGTCCTCCTGTTGGTAAATTCTCACCCAGCATGTAATACAGATAAGCATCTAGTTTTCTGGATGCTACAATTTTAGGATCCTGCAACTTCAACGTTCCAGATGTAGCATTACGAGGATTGGCAAAAAGCGGTTCTTCCTGCTCTGCTCTCTCCTTATTCAATTCATCAAAAACTTTCCAAGGCATAAGAATTTCACCCCGAATCTCAAATTCAGCAGGATAATCCGTCCCTCTCAGCACCAAAGGAATACTTCGAATGGTTTTTACGTTGGCTGTAATATCATCTCCTTTAACCCCGTCTCCACGAGTAACAGCCTGTACCAGCCGCCCGTTTATATATGTAAGGGAAATAGATGCTCCATCGTATTTCAATTCACAGACAATCTCGAATGTGTCGTTCAGGTCTTTTTTGACACGGTCGAAAAATTCTTTTACTTCTTCTTCCGAATAGGTATTACCTAAAGACAACATCGGATATTTATGGGGAATCTGTACGAAGTTTTTGGTTAAGTCACTGCCCACACGCTGACTTGGAGAATTGGGATCGGCAAATTCAGGATGAGCCTCCTCAAGTCGGGTAAGCTCCTTCATTTTCTGATCGAACTCAAAGTCCGAAATAGTTGGGGTAGACAATACATAATAGTTGTAATTATGTAGATTCAGTTCTTCTCTCAAAGATTCAATATGCTGTCCGATGGATTCCATGGGTATCTGTTTCTGATATTTTTTGATAGAATACAAAAATAAGAATTAATTTGAATTAAGTCTGCAGCCCTTTTTATTTACAGACGGAGAAAAAGGCTCTGCTATTCAAAGCGATTCTCTCATATCGTAAATGTGAGGACATAATAGTCCGTAATAAAATACTGAATATTAAAACAAAGCTGTCGCTCTGTATAAAATTCACGAGATGTTAAAACTCCTGATGCAGCAGGTGTAAATGAATTGATCAGAAAATCGTTTTTCAACTCAACACCTTCCATACTTAACGCCTTATACATCGTTTCTTTTGCCGACCAATGGAGTAAAAGATGGATTATTTCGTTTTCGGAATCGATAAATTCCTTATCGGAAATAAAGCGGGAACGTATTCGTTTTACCCGATCAGATATATATTCTATATCTATACCGAGATACTCCGAATGCGACAAAATAACAGCTGCATATCCTTTTGTATGACTGATAGATATATTAAGAGGATAATCTCTGAGATACGGTTTACCATTCGACTGATATTCTATTTTTGCAGAACGATCTATTATATGAGACAATAATACCCGTGTTGCAGCAATTTCGAGAAGACGGCTTTCGGAATGATATTCCTGACGCAGCGTATCAGACTCTTCTTTTTCAAGCTGAGATAATAGAGTATCCGCGGATTCTGTTATCTTCCAGACCCCTAATATATATTTAGAATTTGTTTCTTTATGAATCAGCATTAATATTTTAATTTAACTCATCCTTGTAGTTTACTCTCACGAATATACGAAAAGAGATGATACCCTAAAAACGAATTCACCGCTCATACATCTCAATCGGTAACCCATCGGGGTCACTGAAAAAAATAAACGATTTACCTGTATATTCATCAACTCTGATATCTTCGTGAAGAATCCCTTTCGAATCCAGTTCTCTCACAGAATCTTTAATATCATCAACGGCAAAAGCCAGATGCCTCAAGCCTGCGGCCTCGGGATAAGACAAACGTTTGGGAGGATCGGGGAAAGAAAATAATTCGATCAGATAAATCGCGTTCAGAGACAAATCTGTTTTATATGAATTTCTTTCTTCCCTAAAATATTCAGCTTCTACTTTAAAGCCCAATACATCTGTATAAAATTGTTTGGATTTGGAGTAATCCGAACAAATAATTGCGATATGGTGTATACCTTGTAATTTCATTTAAGGATGCAAACCTATTTATAGCCTTGGCAAGTATAACAATCAGAGTTCGTTATAACTTGAAAACATATTATTAAATACCTCATATTACTTAAATATTCTTCTTTGAAAGAAACGAATGTAACAAAAAATACATCATTCTGAATAAAATGACTTATATCTTCTCTATTTTTGACCAGAAATTAGTGTTTGTTTTACAATAATTAATTATATCTTCGTGTCAGAGCTCGGGACTCTTTCATTTGATCAGAATCCTTATAAGCAACTGAAAGTATTTAATGATATATTTAACAAAATAATTATCTGATGCTTTTACATTCGTCTAGTCAATAAACAGGTCTGAGACCTTAACCACTTAATTAATACACATGAAAAAAATCCTTACCACAGTTTATGCGATTTTGTTAGTTACATTCTCAGCATCATCACAGAATTCGGATGTTTCGATCCGTGTCTATCCCGAAAAGGGAAATCAAGTTATCAGCAAACACATTTACGGTCATTTTGCAGAGCATCTGGGGTCGTGTATATACGGCGGACTTTGGGTTGGGGAGAACTCTCCGATACCGAACACCAAAGGTTATCGCACAGATGTGCTTGAAGCCTTAAAAAAGCTGCAAATACCCAACCTGCGCTGGCCTGGAGGCTGTTTTGCAGATGAATACCACTGGATGGACGGAATAGGTCCTCGTGAAAAAAGGCCGAAGATGGTCAACAACAATTGGGGCGGCACTGTTGAAGACAATAGCTTCGGCACACACGAATTTCTTAACCTTTGCGAATTATTAGATTGCGAACCTTATATCAGTGGCAATGTCGGCAGCGGAACAGTTGAAGAACTTGCCAAATGGGTAGAATATATGACATCTGACGGAGACAGCCCGATGGCAAATCTGCGCCGTCAAAACGGACGTGAAAAACCTTGGAAAGTAAAATACCTTGGTGTCGGAAACGAAAGCTGGGGATGCGGAGGCGATATGCTCCCTGAATATTATGCAGATCTGTACCGCAGATATGCTGTATATTGCCGCAACTTCGACGGGAACCAGCTTTTCAAAATAGGCAGCGGTGCCAGCGACTATGATTATAACTGGACAGATGTACTAATGAAAAAAGCAGGTAATAAAATGAATGGCTTATCGCTTCATTATTATACTGTAAAAGGATGGGGTAAGGACCAAAAAGGGTCTGCAACCAACTTTACCGATGAAGACTACTACTGGACACTAGGCAAATCGCTCGAAATAGAAGAAGTCATACAAAAACATATGTCTATCATGGACAAATACGACAAAGACAAAAAAGTCGGTCTGATGGTGGACGAATGGGGTACATGGTTTGAAGTCGAACCCGGAACCAATCCCGGATTTCTTTATCAGCAGAATACAATGAGAGATGCTTTTGTAGCAGCACTAACGTTAAACACCTTCAACAAATACGGAGACCGTATACAAATGGCTAATATTGCTCAGGTTGTTAATGTTTTACAATCAATGATACTAACCAAAGACGATAAGATGACCCTAACCCCTACATATCATGTGTTTGATATGTATAGAGTACATCAGGATGCGACCTATTTACCTTTGGACATTATCTCTCAAACTAAAGAAATCAGAGGACGGAATGTATCTTTAGTGAATGCTTCGGCTTCAAAAAAAGACGGACTGACTCATATTACTTTAGCGAATATAGACCTGACCAATTCTCAGAATGTCAATATAGATTTATCAAATACGAAGATATCCAAAGTCAGCGGACGTATTCTTACTTCAAAAGATATACATGATCATAACACCTTCGAAAACCCGAATCTGGTACAACCCCAGACTTTCAACGGCGCAAAAATCGTAAATGGTAAACTGAACGTTCAATTACCGGCTAAATCTATTGTTGTTCTCGAAATACAATAAAGGAATCAGATCTGTTTTATCTCTTTTTATCTATACGGAAAGGGACGAATTAATTAAGAGAAATCAGCTAGCACTGAAACAAATACCAATTGAAAGGGGAAAAGGTGTCATTCGAAAAAGTGTAATTTTAGAGTAACCTTTGTTACCTTTTAATTATGAGCAATTATCTGACACGAACAGGTAAGGTTACAAAAGGAAAAAGTAACACCCCAAAGCGTACACAAAGGGTGTAACCTTTGTTACCTTTTTCAAAATTGATAACTGTTGACTGATCACTGATTTTTGTCTTTTTCGATAAATACTCATTAATAAGCATTTATATTATAGAAAACAATGAAAAAAATTATATTCCTGATCAGTATATTTATACTGACCACGTTATATACAACTAGAGCATCGGCACAAGCCGTAGCCAATGCTCCACAGTCGGCATACATATTTGCGTATGCCACCACCAAGAACAACGGACACAACGGGCTGCATTTTGCATGGAGTTTAGATAAAGTCTATTGGCATAGCATCGGACCGGAACACAGTTATATGAAAAGTGATTATGGCCCTTGGGGTAGTCAAAAGCGTATGCTCGCTCCATTTCTATTTCAGGCAGCTGATGGTGTATGGCACTGCATCTGGAGCCTGAACGAAAGGGACGGAGTTTTTGCTCATGCGGCATCACAGGATCTTGTTACATGGAAAAGACAATCTTACCCTGAAGTCATGGAAGGCAGTAACTGCTTAAATCTTCAAATTACCCCCGATAAAGCTGCCGGATCGTATCAAATATCGTGGATTAGCGACAAAGCATCAGCCAAACAAGCCTTTATCGTAACAACCAAAGATTTCAAAAATTATTCTTCAACAAAATCTATAAATACGCCAGCTCAGGATTTAAGAACTTCTGTCATTATAGACGGTACAGCCGAAACAGGAACAGTTCATTCTGTCTCATGGAGTATTGTGGATGGACTCATCAAAAGTCAAAAACTAGCAGCCTATAACAATTCAATCTGGTCGGAACTCGCAAAAGACGATCCTATCCGATTTGCATCTTTGGAACCATTTTCTGTAAACATATCTGTCGATGCTTCAAAAAGCAAGAAGATAAGCGACCTGCTTATCGGTGCATTCTTCGAAGATATTAACTATGCGGCAGACGGAGGACTGTATGCTGAGCTTATTCAAAACAGAGACTTTGAATATACTGTAAGCGACAAAAAAGGCAGAGACCAAAACTGGAACAGCAAGTATGCATGGGACGTATCCGGAAATGGCATCAGCTTCTCTATTGACTCGGTTTCACCCATACATATAAATAATAAGCATTATGCAGTTCTGAATATCAGCCAGCAAGGTGCATCTTTCACGAATAAGGGATATGACGGAATTGCAGTAAAAGGAGGAGAAAAGTATTATCTTTCACTATTTACCAAAGTTCTCAACGGAAAAGGAGGAAAACTATCCATTCGCTTGAAAAACAAAAATGGCAAAACCATTGCTGAAAGTCAGATTAAAACAGGCTCTACAGATTGGAAAAAGCAAGAAATAATTCTATCTGCTAAAGAAACATCTGCTGAAACTATTCTCGAAATAACCCCTGAATTTACGGGTAAAGTTGCACTTGATATGGTTTCTCTATTCCCACAGAACACATTCAAGGGACATCGCAATGGACTACGTGCCGATCTGGCACAAACTATCGCAGATATACATCCCCGATTTGTCCGTTTTCCCGGTGGCTGCGTCACTCACGGCGATGGATTACACAATATCTACCAATGGAAAAATACAATCGGGTCTCTTGAGTCTCGTATCTCACAAGGCAATATCTGGAATTACCACCAATCGATGGGACTGGGATATTTCGAGTATTTCCAATTCTGCGAAGATATGGGGGCAGAACCTCTGCCTGTAATCGCAGCCGGAGTGCCCTGCCAGAATTCAGGAACGGGAGGTGCAGGCCAGCAAGGCGGCGTACCTATGGAAGAAATGGGACAGTATATTCAGGATATTCTCGATCTGGTAGAATATGCCAACGGAGATGTAAAAACCACATGGGGTAAAAAACGTGCCGAAGCCGGACATCCCAAACCATTCAATCTGAAATATATCGGTATAGGAAATGAAGATCTTATTACAGATATTTTCGAAGATCGCTTCACAATGATATACAACGCTTTAAAAGAAAAGCATCCCGAAATTACAGTTATCGGAACAGTAGGTCCATTTTGTGAAGGTACTGATTATGAAGAAGGATGGGACGTAGCAAGCAGGTTGCATGTACCTATGGTAGACGAACATTATTATCAGACTCCGGGCTGGTTTATTCACAATCAGGATTTTTATGATAAGTACGATCGTTCTAAATCGAAAGTCTATCTGGGAGAATATGCATCACACGTTCCGGGAAGGCATAACAATATGGAAACTGCTTTGTCGGAAGCTTTGTATATGACTTCGCTCGAAAGAAACGGCGATGTGGTAAGTATGAGTTCTTATGCTCCATTGCTGGCTAAAGAGAAATATACCAACTGGAATCCCGATTTGATCTATTTCAATAATACAGAGGTGAAACTAACACCGGGCTACTATGTGCAAAAGCTATATGGCCAAAATGCAGGAAATGAATATCTGCCTTCGATAATCAGCACGAATGAAACCAATAATTCGGCGAAAGTAAGAGTCGGCAAGTCGATTGTCCGTGACAGCAAAACGGGGGATATTATAATAAAACTGGTAAATATGCTTCCTGTGGCTGTAGATACCAAAATAAACATGGGAGACATATCCATTACTGATACTAATGCCCAGAAAACAGTACTACAAGGACAACCCGATGACAAAACACCGACTCCGGTAGTATCGGATTTTAAAGTAGGAAAAGAGTTTAACAATGAACTTCCACCCTACTCGTTTACTGTAATCAGAATAAAAGCCCAATAAGTAAAAAAGAAGACTGCCTCATTGAGGTAGTCTTCTTCATATAATAGTCGAAAGCGTTCTAAAAGAACTTTGTTTAAAATCATAATAACCAATACAAAGGTTAATGAGTACTTTTCGAACGCTTTCTTTATCTTATACAGACAAATCCTTTTTGGGAAACGATACTTTAAATGACCCGTGCTTGCAGTCCATACAACTGGACGATACATCTATAGAGCCCGGTATCTTTATATTTCTTAGGAAACAAGTATCGGTACCTCTCTGACAACCATATATACACAACACATTATCTTTGAAGCTCAATTTGAAATCGCCTTCATGAAATCCGGGAGCATACAATTCGATTCTGAATTCGTCTTTATTATCAACATAGCTTACTGACGAATAGCACCCGTGATGATAATCTCTTACTTGGCTTTGTTCCAAAGATGGTAATAAACGTCTACTCTCCATAATTATTATTGATTGAAGTTTGTACATATTTATAACAAACAATCAGTCGAAATTGATTTGGTTCTTTTCATAAAGAATCTAAAAGATTTATAGGAATAACGATAATAAATCAAAAAAGCTTAAGTATATATACAGAGGTTCATTATAAACAACTTTGACCTTGGATTATTTTATACTGTGGGATATATGACCGAGTCAGAGTTATAGGCTGAGTTCCATATTCTGGTTTAGGGTATAGCGTTAAAGTAACTTTTACAACAAAATTATGTTTCACTCTTCCCGTTGTTATTGAATGCGCCTCACATGTAATAACAGTAGGATCCATAGATGGTTTATACGTCGGAGCAGCTCCACTAGTATAACTAATTTTAGGATACCTGTAAAATACATTCGAGTCGTCCTTATACAACAAAACGCCCTTATCAATTCCAAATTCAGAATAACTGTCACTATTCCAATTAGTACTCCCGTTAAATTTTTCATAATATATAATCTCGGAATCAACATTGTATGAGTTAATCATATTCTGAGTTTCCGGATTGAGCTCTACCTTTACCGAACCAGATTCGATATACATAGCCTGAGAATAACTATAAACGCCATTGTACCCATTTCCACCAGTATGCTCCCATGCTACTTTATCAATAATTATAATAGGACTTTTCTCTATATTCCACACTCCTAACGGCGAGGTATAAATTGGAAGAAGTCTGTCTCCTGTTACAGTCAAAGAGCCAGGAAATAATAAGTTCTGAATAGGTTTTCCTGCAGAAGGAATTACACTGGTTATAGATCCTGATATATTTACCGAACCTGTTGTTTTAAAAGATAAGTCCTGTACCGTTTTACTTGAACTTCCTCCTATGCCAAGAAAAGACCCGAAGACCAGATTGACACCACTTGTAATCATCGCTGAAACTCCTCCACTAACGATTGCAGAAACAGCAGAAGCCGCTAATGATGGCAAAATTTTCTTCGCTGTCAACTGATTATTAACATAAGATTTTGCAGAATCGGCAACAACCGTTGCTGCACTATTTATTATATCAGTTACGGGGTTAGAAGAACTTGTACTTACTATTGTACCTTCAGATTTTAAATTAACATCTCCTAACAGTGAAATATCCCCAACATTCTTATCATACAAGCCAATACTAAATAATTGTCGTTTAGTTGAAGCATCAGGATCATATGTAAACTCAATATCAAAACAATTCCAACCTAAAGTTAGACTTTTTGATTCTGTTGACGATATATTAGTCACATAAGATTCTGATGCACCACTGCTGGTTAGAGGCAGAGTGAAGTGTCCTGCTGTATTTAAGAGTTTAGAAACCTCAGACAGTCGTACCTGCCAAAACGTAACACTGCCTGCTTGGGGTCGTTCTTTCAAATAATAGAACACTCTCAAAAGTCCTGTCAGCTTATTATAAAACATCAAATAGTATTTACCTTCTTGATATTCTTCAGGATCAGTACAGAAATTATAAACCATCATCCAACCATTCTTTTTCTGGTAGTCGCTCGTGATATAATATGGAATCTGAGCTTCGGCCCCATTGTACCAAGGTAAAATAACTTCCTGAGAAAAATTAAAAAGACTGATCTTGTTAATGTTTTCCCAATCAAAAGAGACATTCTGCCTTAAACTCTCAGAGGATCTTAGCGTAGACTCTGGTTCCAAGGGATCATCCAACAATGATTCTTGAGTATTACAACTAAAAAAAAATAAAACAATAGAGAACAATAATAAATTCGTTTTCATAGGTCTGTTTTATAAAAAATTAATAACAGCCCAAAGGTAAGAACCAGATAACCATACCACTATAATAAATTTCTCCTTTTATTATAAAATCAGTTATTATTCAAATACTCTAATTTATATTAAAAGACAAATAATCTAGGATTATTAATATTTTATCACGTTCTTTGTATTATAAAGAATCATTCTAGATAAGATCAAGAGTAGATGGCAAGCATGAGTAAGGTTTTAGCAGTTGCAGAAACATCATATATTATCCGAAAAGGATTGGTATATGTACTTTCTCAGTTACCTATTGTAGCAAAAGTAGTAGAACTCAAAGAATTAGAAGACATTAATTATCAATTAAATATACTTAAACCGGATGCCCTGCTTATCAATCCAATGCTATTGGGACATACTGCAAAATCCGATATAAAACAACATCTCAGTCTCGAGAAAAGCATTCCGGTCATAGCTTTGGTTTATAATCTTATCGATGAACGATTCTACCAATCATACGATGCATTGATCAGAATAAATGATTCTGAATCTAAAATAGAAGAGGTACTATCGACCGCTCTCAACAAGGATCACATGAAAAAGACCGATCAGGAAGAGTTGAGCGATAGAGAAAAAGAAATATTAACCAGTATCGTAAAAGGTATGAGCAACAAGGAAATAGCCGAATTTCATAACATATCGATACACACCGTCATTACACACCGCCGGAATATCGGCCGAAAATTGGAAATACACAGTGTATCAGGACTTACAATCTATGCTATATTAAACAAATTGGTAGACATAAAAGACATAAAGCTATGAGCAACATTACAGTAAAATATAATAAGAAGATGAAAATGTCAGATCTTATTGATGCTGATTATAAATTGCTGCTATTACTTACACGCCTGAAATTCTCTTTGGGATTCGGGGATAAAAGCGTCGAAGCCGTATGTCAAAAATATAATTTCGATGCAGAATGCTTCTTGTTTCTGGCTAATTTCCAATCAAACAAATCGATTGTCAATATACACGAAGTATTTGAAAAGCTGCCACTGGCTCCCTTCTTATACTACCTGAGATGCTCCCATGAATACTTTCTGGAAAAGAGATTACCAAATATCAGAAGAAAACTGAAACTAATTTTCGTTGACTCGGAAAAAGAACTCGAAAATCTGGTATTAGACTTCTTTGACAATTATATGAAAGAAGTACAGGAACATATGATGTATGAAGACAACACTGTATTTCCTTATGTGCAGTCATTAATAGAAAAGTCAAATAAAGATAAATATTCGATCAATATATTTGAAGAACGCCACAATGATATCGAGGCTAAAATGACAGACCTGAAACGAATATTAATGAAGTATGTTTCAGGAATAAAAGACCAAACATTAATGACCAATATTTTGCTCGAATTGTATATGTCGGAAGAAGAACTTGCCGCTCATACTTACATCGAAGACAAACTGGTAATACCACGTGTAAAGAAAATAGAAAAGCTATAAATGCTTTGTCTTTATAAAATAATTCATATATTTGTCAGATAAATAACTCTTTACCAACAGAGAATGATCTTATATTTCACACATAAAAGACTAGCAGCCCTTCTGAATTTTAACAATTTAGATTTGCTTGTGTCGTGTGAAATATTAGAGAGAGAGAGAGAGAGAGAGAGAGAGAGAGAGAGA
>OGZT01000187.1_pt1 | contig 49670 bp, 47 predicted proteins | sample 1576891 | NCBI WGS metagenome assembly OGZT01 (sample SAMEA3541521, study PRJEB24748) | human gut metagenome | biome: human gut; feature: human-associated habitat; material: faeces | place: China | collected 2012 | reverse complement strand
TAATACACGAAATCTACAGTTGGCCAACTTACAAATTAAAATTTTATACTTCTACCATATTCATCTGTTTCTTTCATACACTGAATAAAGCTTTCCTTCGTAACCCCAGCATTCTCAGGTTTGAAGTCCCATTCTGTAGTGGTCATTGCTTTCTCTGCCATTGCATCGAAATCATCTTCTGTGATCTCAATATCTTCAAAGCATACCGGCAGCCCCATACTTAGGTTGAATTTTGCGATTCGTTCTCTTTCTTCGTATTCTTTTCCGAAAGTTAACAGACATAACACACCTAATGATACGATTTCTCCATGTAAATGTTTTTCTCCGCCTTTTGTAACGGTTGATCCGTAATATACACAGTGTGCAAGGCTTGAGTTATAGTAATATTTTGGTGCTGCACTTACCATGTTGGATACTAATCCTGTACTGATGATGATGTCTAACGCTACCTGTTCTAATTCATAAGATACTTTATTCGCTCTTAAGTCGTCTAATGCTTTCTTTCCATATTCAACAAGTGGTGTTGTACAGATCTTGCTTAGCTGTACTCCCATCATTGGTGTATGGGATAATTCGTCTTCTTTGGATGCAAATACTGCTTCACATTCTTTGCTTAATGCATCTCCAATTCCTGCCCATAATAATTCTTCTGGTGAATCAGCGATGATGGATGATTCGATGAATGTATGGTTTGCATTCTTTGGATAGTAATATTCCCTGAATGATCCATCTGGGTTATAAATTACAGAGATTGCTGTGACAGATGCACAGTTTGATGCTACGGTTGGGAAGCAGAATAATGGTTTATCCATTTCATTTGCTACATATTTACATGTATCACAGGCACGTCCTCCACCGACTGCGAAGATCATGTCTGCTTTCTTGACAACGTCCATGTCAACCAATGCGTTACCATTTTCATAGGTAGAATCACCACCGTACCAGATAAAATCAAGGATTTCTACATCGGAATCTTTAATTCCTTCTAAAATCTTATCTTTTGCTTTAGACATTGCGATCTTTCCACCGATCACAACAGCTGTTTTTCCATAAAATCTTGTTGTATGCGGAATCTCTTTATAACATCCCTCTCCGATCGTATAACTTGGTAAATTCACACTATAATAACTCATCTTGTTCGTTGCCTTCTTTCTCTTTATTCTTTTGACTCTTTATATTGGCTACATTATAGTCCTCAATTCTCAAAAAATCAAAGAATCTTGTGTTCTTTTTCTTATTCATGAATTTTATTCCACATTGATAAATTTCACTTGATTTCCATGCAACTTTATGACATCCACAAGATCAGCAAGTTTCATCCAGATTGTTGCTGTATTATCATTTGGATGGACCGCAATGTATTCATATTCTTTCAGATCTTCGTCAAAGAATACCGGAACCACACATTCCTGATCGTTCAAAACGCCTAACGGCGAAACAGATCCGGGTTCAATATTTAAATATTTCATTAGACGCTCGGCTGAGGCAAAACTTAGTCTGGAACTTCCAATCTCATCTCTTACTTTCTTAAGGTCTGCCTGCTTGTCTTCCCGAATGATCACAAGAAAATGATGCTTTCCGCTTCCATCTCGTAAAAATAAATTCTTAGCCCCTATTCCGTTCTCATGATTCCACAGGTCAGAGTCTTCGATTTCATCGACTGTATATACCGCTTGATGTTCAAACATTTCATATTCGATGTTCTGCTCATTTAAAGTATCTAACACGATTTTTCTATTTTCATTCATTTTATTCATTATCTTATCTGCTGCTGTCCGCTTGCTGCATAAATCTCGTACCACTCATAATGCTCTAATTTAACATCCCTTGCTTTCACTGCAGATTCAATTCTCTCAACCTTTCTGCTTCCAACGATCGGCATTGCCTGTACTGGATGATACATGATCCATGCATACACGATCGTATCTGGTTCACAGTTATGTCTCTCAGCGATTTCTTTGATCTTATCCATTGCTTTCTTACATTGTAGATCATCTTCTTGAAATAATCTTCCTCCTGCAAGTGGTGACCATATCATTGGATGAATTTTATTAACTGTCAGATAATCCATCATTCCAGAATTGAAATGTTCAAAACATACTGGGTTCCATTCGATCTGATTCGTTACAAGTGCTCCGTCAACCGCTTTATTCATTGCATCAAATTTAAATGGATCAAAATTTGACACTCCGATTTCTTTGATCAGCCCTTCTTTCTTCAGATCCAGCATTGCTCTGCCTGCCTCCCATGGATCTAAAAGAGGGTCTTCTCTGTGAATTAAGTATAGGTCAAGATAATCTGTATGTAATCTCTGAAGACTTTCTTTACAGGATCGTACGATTCTATCATAAGTTGTATTATAATACCCAAATGATTCTCCATTAATTTCTTGTTTGTAAATTCCTGTTTTTGAAATCAACTCTACTTTTCCCCTTAATGCTGGGTCTTTGGCAAATGCTTCCCCTATCTGGGATTCACATAGAGTATCTGCATAAATCTCTGCTGTATCAAAAGATGTTACACCTAAGTCTATGCTTGATTTCATGTTATCAATAAGTTCATCCGTTGATAATTCCCAAGTATCCAGTCTCCAAAAACCTCGGATGATCTGAGATAAGGAAAGGTTATCTGTTAATTTAATCTTTGTCATATTAATCTCCATTCTGTTTTTCTTTCATCATAACATATTTTCTTTCAACAACGGATATTTTTTACCTACAGGAACTTGTGATTTCTTAATGTCCCTGGGGAACTTAAGACACAAATAAAAAGGATAACGATATACATGTTTTATGTACAGTCGTTATCCTTTTCGATTCGTAATCTGTTATGTGAATTATCTAACATACAACTAATTTTTCGTCAAAATTTCTTTGTATTTACTCTTTCCACAGAACATCATCACTTGTTACAATTTTTATTCCCTTGTTGGTAAAATTATATAATTGATCTTTATTATTGATCGTCCAAATGTTGATCTTTATGTTATTTGTTTCAAATAACTGGATCATATCATCCGACAAGATATTTTTATTAATACTTACATTAATATGATATTTCTTCATCCATGAGAGATCATTCTGAGTAAAATCATGTCTAACATATTCTAATGGCATTTTACGTGTGTATTTTCTCATATAAGTAAGCTGTTGTTTGTATTTACAAGTAACGACTGCCTGATTTTGCATTTTTGCTTTTTTTAGACTTTGATACAGTCGTTTAATCGTATCTTTTTTCATCTTTTGTTTGATCTCGATCACAGGCTTCATATGATATCTTTTGCAAATACTTAAATATTCCTCAAGAGATGGTATCCTTAATTGTTTTTTTGTATATGATTCAATATTGTTTCCTGTTTTGATATGATATTTGCTTCGAATCTTTTTATATGTTAATTTCTTTTGATATACATTTTTTCCAGATAATCCACACATACGATTTAATGTCTGATCATGCATGATCACAAATCTACGTTTACCCTTCTTATCTTTGGCAGTTTCATGGATATCACACTCCACCGCTTGAAAACCCTCCCTGCCTGCGGCTTCGAATGCAGGAATTGAATTCTCTGGTGCATATTTCGTATATCCTCTGTGAGCAACATAACATATATTATTTTCATTTGCTGAGACATTCGTATTTAGTTGCACGATTATGCATATCATCATACAAAATGCTGTGATGTACTTTATTTTTTTCATATAATTGTCCTCCCCGTTAAATATCCACAACCAACTTCATAAAAATCCCTGTGGACCTTAAGAAAAACAGACCCAACATAAATATCCCGAATACCTTCGGCATATGATCCATGTTGAATCTGTTTCTTCTTTGTCTACATACATAAAAGACTAGATACATCTTTCAAATTATTCAATAGAAAGAATCTCCATATTCGCCTGTCCTTCCACGGCTCCATATGTGAATGTGATCTTAGTTCCTTCGTCCATATCATTTAATTTATTCACAAGGTCTTCATCATTCACCATAAATGTCTGGTAACTTCCGTCAGACATCTCAATCTCTACAGAACTTGTGTCTGCAAATCCATTATAAGTACCTGTTGCACTCTTTGGTTTTGCCTGTTCATCTTTCTTTGTTGCTGTTGTTGTCTTTGTCTGTTCTTTTGTGCTTTCTTCTGATGTTGCTGTTGCAACTGGTTTTTCTTCTTCTGTCGTGTCTTTTTCTGTGTTTTCTTCTGTTGTAGATTCTGCTGTTGTCGTCTCACTGTTTGTTGATTCAGGGCTGCTTGGGCTCTTCTTTCCGCAAGCTGCAAATGTAAATGCGCTTAGCACGATGATTGTTGAAATTAATAAAAATCTTTTTCTCATAGTTCATGTACTCCTTTCTGAGATAAGTTCAGTATATCCTATTTATACTTTCATGGCAAGTTTCTATCATATTCCTAGTCTTATTTTCATATCATTAGAGGTAGAACATAAAGGAGGATCTATGTTGAACGAAAAATATCAGGCACTGCTGGATCAATATGATATTTCTGTCTCTCATACCCGACGGGGCCGAGGCTGTGTTTTGTGTTTTGGGGAAAATGATGTCTATGCTTTATCCCAGACTTCTCTATCAGAAGAACGTCTTTGTGCTGTTTCTGAATGGACTTTGGCGATGCATGACCATCATTTTTATAAAACCGACCAGTACATTTTAAACAAAGACGGATATTTTCTTACTTTTGACCGGTATTACGAAACATTTGCGCTTAGAAAAACTTATTTGGGTACGGAATGCGATATTCATGCTTTAAAAGATATCAGATCTTCTGCGGAAAATCTCGCAAGCTTTCATAATCATTGTCTTGCTATTTCTTTTTCATCTGAAAATCTCAGAAAATATACATCCATTTCCACATATTATGAGCAAAAATATTTGGAATTAAAAAGTATTGCACGTTACATACGTAAACGCAAAAAGAAAGGGGTTTTTGAATATTTATTTTTGGAACAGACAAAAGCCTTCTGGGAACAGATGGAGCGTTCCATCCAAATCTTAAATAAAACCACACCTTCTCGCCATGGATGGTGTCATGGAGCTTATAACCACCATAATATCATCATGACATCCTCTGCCCCTGCTACGATTCATTTTGAACATTTTTACCATGGATATCCGATTCTGGATGTTTATTATTTCCTAAAGAAGGCACTTGAGAAAAATAATTATAATTTTGCCTTTTGTGAAACCTTTTTATCAAACTATGACCGCTTTATGCCTTTATCAAAAGATGATCTTTTATGCCTGTATGGATTGTTTTTATTTCCGGAAAAATTCTGGAAGATCTCGAATCAGTATATGGCACACAAAAAACATTGGATTTCTCCACGATATATCGAGAAATTAGAGGAGTTTATCCACAATAAAGAGGCTCGCTCGATTTTTCTCGAAAAATATGTACAAATTTATAATGTTTTTTCATGAGTTTTAAGGTATAATTAAACAAAAGGTATTTTTATAACTTAAAGGAGGAGTAATTTATGAACTACAAAGAAACTTATCAGGAATGGCTTTCTAATCCTTATTTTGATGAAGATACAAAAAAAGAATTAACAGCTATCGAAAACGACGAAAATGAAATCAAAGAACGTTTTTACGCAGATCTTGCATTTGGTACTGCTGGACTTCGTGGAATCATCGGTGCTGGCATCAACCGTATGAATATTTATGTTGTAAGAAAGGCTACTCAGGGATTAGCTGATTATATCTTAGAACAGGGAACAGATAAGAAACGTGTTGCTATCGCATTTGATTCAAGACATATGTCTCCTGAATTCGCTGACGAAGCAGCCCGCACTCTTGCTGCTAACGGAATCAAAGCATTTATCTTTGAATCCTTACGTCCAACACCAGAATTATCATTTGCCGTAAGACATTTAGACTGTATCGCTGGTATCAACGTGACAGCCAGCCATAACCCACCTCAGTACAATGGATATAAAGTATACTGGGAAGATGGTGCTCAGTTTACAGATCCTCATGCTTCAGGTGTTACAGCGAAAGTTAATGCGATCACTGACATTTCAACTTGCAAGACAATGTCTAAAGAAGATGCCGTAACTGCAGGTTTATATGAAGTGATCGGTAAAGAAGTTGATGACGCTTATATCGCAGAAGTTGAAAAACAGGTAATCAACCAGGCTTCCATCGATGAGATGGCTTCCAAATTAAAGATCGTTTATACTCCTCTCCATGGAACAGGTAATCTTCCAGTACGTCGCGTACTTGACGATCTTGGATTTAAGAATGTATATGTTGTTCCAGAACAGGAACTTCCAGATGGTGACTTCCCAACAGTCAGCTATCCAAACCCAGAAGCAAAAGAAGCATTTGCATTAGGTCTTGCTCTTGCCAAAGAAAAAGATGCTGATCTTGTTCTTGCTACTGACCCTGATGCTGACCGTTTAGGTGTATATGTAAAAGATGCGAAGAGCGGAGAATATATTCCTTTAACAGGTAATATGTCTGGTTCTTTATTATGCGAATATGTATTAAGCCAGAAGAAAGAAAAAGCGGGATCTCTTCCAGCAGATGGTGCTGTTGTTAAATCTATCGTTACAACAAACCTTGTCGATGAGATCGCGAAGGCTTACAATGTGAAGCTGATCGAAGTGTTAACTGGATTCAAATGGATCGGTAAAGAAATCCTTGGATTTGAACAGTCTGGAAAAGGTACATATCTGTTCGGATTAGAAGAAAGCTATGGATGTCTGATCGGTACATATGCAAGAGATAAAGATGCTGTTTCTGCTACGGTTGCTCTTTGTGAAGCTGCTGCTTACTATGCAACAAAAGGTAAGACATTATGGGATGTTATGATCGACATGTATGAGAAATACGGATACTGCGTAGACAGCATCACAGCAATGGACTTCCCAGGATTAGAAGGTATGGATAAGATGAAAGCTATGCTTGCTAATTTACGTGAGAACCCATTAAAAGATATCGCTGGTTATAAAGTTCTTAAGATCCGTGATTACAGCAAAGATACTGTTCTTGATGTAGAAAGCGGTAAAGTAGAACCTACAGGACTTCCTGCTTCTGACGTTCTTTACTATGAACTTGAAGGTGGAGCTTGGGTTTGCGTTCGTCCTTCTGGTACAGAACCTAAGATTAAATTCTACTATGGTGTGAAAGCAGATAGTATGGATGCTGCTCAGACAGAAAGTGCTAAATTTGCTGAGTGGGCTAAGGCTCAGGCATAAATTCTGATTTGAATCAACTATAGTCTTTGAATAAAAACTAAATAAATATTAGAAAAGGCAGTCAGCGAATTCATAAAAACAGGAACAAAATTCGATGACTGCCTTTTCTAATATTTATTTAGTTTTTATTCTATACAACGAAGGCTTCAGTGAATCACACACAATATATATATCTGGCTGTAGAAATGATTAACTGAAATCACCATCCCAATGAAATAGACGGTTTTGTTTTACCGTGGAAGTCACTTCCGTAGGTTACTGAGATGTTGTATTCTTCTGCTTTGTTTTTGAAGTATTCTATCGTTTCTTGATCGTGGTAGCTGCTGTAGGCTTCGACTCCGTTAAGTTTTGCTTCTTGCATCATTTCATCGAAGGTTTCGTATTGTCCTTTGAGGTTTTCTCCTGGATGGGCTAGTACTGCTTTTCCTCCGTATTTTTGGATGTTTTGGACAATTTCTTTGTAGCTTGGATAGATTACTTTTGTATAGCATGGTTTTCCTTTGGCGTAGAAATCCCAATAGAAGTTTACATATGGATTGTCGCTTCTGTCTCCGCCTTCTCTGTATGGTTTTAAAAGTGGATGATCTTTGTATTCTTCTTTGTTTAGGATCACTTCTGCAAACATTTCTCCTGTATAGACTCCATTGTCGGAAAGTTGGTCTAGTTCTTCTTTTGTTACGTTAAATCCTAGCTTCTTTGTTAATTCGATTTTCTTGTTTGATAAGCTTAATTCCTGATCATAAATCTTATCATTTAGCGTCTGGAAATATGGTTCGTCTTCTGGAATATTGTATCCTAACACATGTAAATTGATATCTTTGTATGTGCAGTCGATCTCGATTGCTGAGATGTATCTTATTCCGTATTCTTCTGCTTTTTTTCTGGCAGCTTTTATTGCTTTTACCTGGTTGTGGTCTGCAATCGCCATTACTTTGATGCCTTTTTGATGGCACATTTCTACTAGTTCTTCTGGTTCGTATTCACCGTCATCACTATATTTACTGTGGATGTGTAGATCTATCTGATGTTTCATTTTCTTCTCCTTATAGTTTTTTTATTTCTTTTACTTTCATATGATCACGCTCAAGATCCACTGCTGCTTCCATTAGACCTTTTGAAATATACAGCTCTATATCAGACGTCATTTCTATTTCTGGTATATGGATCTTCTGAATATTAGCTTCTAATGCATTGATCAATTTTTGTTTTTCTAAATCATAACTAGACTGAATCACTATTTTTTGTGGGTTCAATACACAAATTAGCGCTGTCAATTGTTCTATGATCGTCATCTGTGCAACATCGAAATCTTCTGGCTCTACAAATGCGCAGCCATTTAAATACCCGACTTCTCCAGCAAATAATGTACTTCCTCTATATAACTGATGATCAAGCATTATCCCACAACCACTATACATAGAACCTGGCTGATATAAAAATACTACACTTTCTTCTACTGTATGATATCCGACTACCGCAAGATTGACATCATTTTCTATAATAAATGGTATCTCATACTGATCTAAAATATCATGCATATTTTTATTTTCAAACTCCCAGATATCACAAGATAAAATATCATCTTTTGCATTGATCACACCTGGTATACTGAGTGCAATATACGAAATCTTTGCATCTTCGCTTATAAGCTTAGAAAGATTCTTTTGTAGATGTTCTATGCATGATCCTTTAACTTCTTCCTCATATTTTTCTATGCTTTCTCCCCACAGATTTTTAATTTCAAATTGAATCTTTGGTAATTGTCCATTTTGAATCATGATCAAACAAACATGATAGAAATCTTTATTTAATTCATATCCTTTACTTGGTCGCCCTCCTGTTGATTCATTGTTTTCTGTTTGTTTTAAAAATCCTTCCTCCATTAGTTCTTTTATAAGCGTCGTACATGTTGTCTTTGAAATTCCTGTGGCTTGTGCCAATTGATTTTTATTGCTGAACTTCACTTCATAAAAATAATCTTTGATACTTTGTTTATTCACCTGTTTTAATTTTTCTGAACTTGCAGCCATTTATCCACCTACTTTCAACGACTATCGTCAAAAGTAGTATAACAATTTTTTTATTCGTAGTCAATGATATAAAAAAGCAAGGTTACCATATTAAAACGGTAACCCTGCTTTTATGAGTTTTCCAACCTTAATTATTTACTCTTTGCAGCTGTCTTGCTTGTACTTGTTGTAGTAGTTGTTGTTGCTGCTAAAACTTTGATCTGTTTTAACTGGTTAATAACGCTATCTTTGACAGACTGCTGCATTGTGATCTTCTTTCCTTTCTGTTCAGATTAGAAGAAAGCTATGGATGTCTGATCGGTACATATGCCAAGAGATAAAGATACTGTTCTTGATGTAGAAAGCGGTAAAGTAGAACCTACAGGACTTCCTGCTTCTGACGTTCTTTACTATGAACTTGAAGGTGGAGCTTGGGTTTGCGTTCGTCCTTCTGGTACAGAACCTAAAATCAAATTCTACTATAGTGTGAAAGCTTCTAGTATGGATGAAGCTCAGGTTGAAAACGCTAAATTTGCTGAATGGGCTAAGGCTCAGGCATAGGATATTGGGCCAACTGTAGGCTTTAAGTATATGACAACCTACCTACAATTTCTCTGTAATATCTTTCAATGATTCCAAAATAATATCTGGTTTTACATCACTTGCTTCCACATCTTCCAGAGTACTTTCCCCACTTAATACCAGAATTGATGTAACATCACTTCCATCTGCGACTGCTATGTCTGTATAGAGTCTATCTCCAACGATCGCTATCTCTTCTGGTTTATAACCGGTTTCTTTGATGATGTAGTCTAGTGTGTGTTTAGATGGTTTTCCAAAGAATTCCGGGAATCTTCCTGTAGAAGCTTCTACTAATTTGGCCATGGAACCGCAGTCTGGAATAAATGTACCACCTTCCATTGGACAATTCCAATCTGGGTTGATTCCGTAGTATGTACAGCCATTTCTTATATAGTGGCATGCTTTGGATATTTTTTCGTAAGTTAGTGTTGTGTCAAATCCTAAGATCACAATATCTGGATTTTCATCTACCAACGGCATATTAAATGTCTTAAATTCATTGATCAGCGATGGAGTTCCTACAACATAAATAGTTTCCCCTGGATGTTTTTCTTTCAGATACTTGATCATAACATGACTTGAGATCATCATCTGTTTTGGCTCAATGTGAATGCCCATGTTACCAAGTTTATCAATATATGCCTGCTGACTCTTTGATGAGTTATTTGTAAAGAAATAATATTTTCTTCCTGTTTCTTCTACTTTATTTAAGAAATCTTTTGTAAAATCGAATAATTGATTTCCCAAATAAATTGTTCCGTCCATATCTAAAATAAAACATTTAATTTCCTTTATTTTATCAACCGTCATTCTTTATCTCCTTATATTTTCAGGTATAGAAAAAGGCTTTTGCTGTAGTGAACAAAAACCTTTTTTCTAAAGCATTATTACATTTATAGTAAAGTAGAATAATTCTACTTATACACCTTGCCCATAATATGCATTTTCTCCATGTTTTCTGAAAAAGTGCTTGTCCTGCAGATATTGTGGTGCTTGTGAAACCTCTGGTTTCAGATGTTCTGTACGATATGCCATTTTGGCTACTTCTTCAAGAACTACCGCGTTATGTACAGCTTCTGCTGCATCTTTTCCCCATGTAAATGGTCCATGATTCGTGCATAAAACTCCTGGTACATAGATTGGATTTTTCTCTTTAAAGGTTTCAATGATCACCAATCCTGTATTCTTTTCATAATCACCTTCAACTTCTTCGGCTGTCAGTGATCTTGCACATGGAATCTCTCCATAGAAATAATCAGCATGTGTTGTTCCATATGCAGGAATACTTCTTCCTGCCTGTGCCCATGAAGTTGCCCATGGAGAATGTGTATGAACGATTCCACCAAGGTCTTCATATGCTTTGTATAACTCAAGATGTGTTGGGATATCAGAAGATGGGTTCAATTCTCCCTCGACTTTCTCTCCAGCCAGATTCATAACAACCATATCTGATGGTTTTAATGTCTCATATGGAACTCCACTTGGTTTGATTACAAATAAACCTTTTTCTCTGTCAATTCCGCTGACATTCCCCCATGTATATGTAATCAAACCTTTGGCTGGTAATTCCATATTTGCTTCATAAACCTTCTGTTTTAATTCTTCTAGCATGAAATGACCTCCTCATAGAAATCATAAAATTTTAATAAACGCATAAATGTGATCCTTGCACGTACATATGGTGATAATCTTGCTGTCTCAGCCTGATAACTTTCATCAAATCCTAGATCTTCTAATGATTTTACTCCCTCTACTTTATTGATCATCGCAATCAATTCTTCATCTGTTGGAATTTCATTAATGATTGCTGCAATTTCTTCTTTATGTTCGATCAATTTCTTAGAATCAACCTGTTCTAACAGATTTGGAGTATTTTCTTCCATGATGATATCAAACATTCCCGGTTTATTGAATTTCTCACGAATCAGATCTTCCTCGATTGGCATTTTATCCTTTACTTTGAATTCGCCTGCAAGCATCTCGTCAGCTGCTTTGTGGTAAATCTTAGAAGATAATACCAGGCCAACTCCTACTTTCTCTCCATGATAGAAATCAATATAATCATTTAACACTTCCATCTCCCATAAATGAGACATATGATGTTCTGCACCAGATGCTGGTCTTGAGTTTCCTGTCATCTGCATAGCTAGTCCTGATAATAATAATCCGTACATCAGATCTTCATATGCTTTTGTGTCACCTGTTTTCAGTCCATCCAAACTTGAGATCAAACTGTCTAATGCCTGATATTCCATATCACAGATTTCTTTACAAATGTATTCTCCTGTCAACAAATGTGTGATCTTCCAATCTGCTAATGCAGTATATTTTCCAAGAAGATCTGATACCCCAGATGCTGTCAGGCGTAGTGGTGCTTTTTTGAAAATATCAGTATCTGCAATTACTACAACTGGAGATACCGCTGTAAAACTTTTCTTAAATCCATGCCATGTCATTGCTGCTACTGTAGATACAAATCCATCGACACTGGCTGCTGTTGGTACTGAGAAGAATGGTATCTTCATCTCATATGCATGGAATCTTGTAATATCATGAACTGTTCCAGATCCCACAGCGATCATCATATCTACATCACCAATCTCATCTAATCCCTTTTTAGCTGCTTCTACACCATGTTCATTAGCATGAAGATTATCAGGATCTAATACGATCTTTTTTAGTCCTGGAACCAGTGCTTCTACTTGTTTACCAGCTGCTTCATAAGTATTCTCATCACAGATCATAACCAATGATTTTTTATCAGCATACGCTGGTCTTTTTAAGATTTCTGGCAACTGATTGATTGCACCGCTGTCGATGATGATATCATCGACAACGATCTCGTGTTTTCTTCCGCAACTACATGGTTTTAAAAACTGATTTACATCTATTTTCATAATCTATTACGCTCCTTCTGCCTCATTTGCTGCATCGTTTTTGTCTGCCTGACGATCAAGATATGCTACGATCTGTGCATTCTTTGTCTTAAAGATGAAGAATGCTACTGCGTATACTGCAACTGCGATTCCAATAAATAATGGGTTTCCTGATAAGAATGCAAGGAATACGAAACCAAGCATTGGTTTACCAAGGATGTTGAAACTTGTGATCATTGCTGCTCCGGCTGGAATTGCGAATCCTGCACCTCTGGCAACGTCTGTGAATAATGGTGCTGTGTATGTACACATTAATAATCCTAAGCTGAACCAGATAACACCGGCTACTAAGATCTTAGACATATTTCCTTTGTATACTGCTACAAGTCCCTGTACCATGTATGGGATAGCTAAAAGGTCAACAACTGGAAGTACCTGGTTACCAGGAAGTACTGTTGCGATAACTACCATGATTGGGATTAATAATAATCCACTTGTTAATGTTGCTGGTTCACCATATCCTACAGCATCGTTTACTGCGATGTACCATTCTCTGTCTCCAGAATTCTTCATGAATACTCTGGCTGCTTCTGTGATAGGTGCGAATGCCTGAGCAAACATACTAGCGATTTTAGGGAAGATAGCCATGATTGCTGCTGTAGCGATGGCTGCTGTAAATACGCTTCCCCATCCTGCCATAGATGTTAATTTTCCTACGTTTCCAAGGATACCGATGATTCCACCAAGGATGAATCCTAATGTCATTGGTTCACCGATGAATCCTAATTTCTTTTCGATTGATTTAGGGTTTAATTTAACTTTGTTTAATCCGAGTAAGTTTAAAATTGGGTCGATTGCGATAGCAAAGATTGCTGGCTCTACGTTATGCATAGCGATGATTGTACAGTTTGGATAATTATAGTATTTAGACCAACGTTTTGCTACAAGTTCTGAAATTAATAAGCTGTATAAGTTTAATAAAACCATACATGCGATACCTAATGCAAAGTTGTGAGTCTTGAAGATTACCATAGCACCCCATACAATGTATGAGTAGTTGTTCCATAAGTCAGATGGCTGGAAAATGTTTGTCCATTTTACAAGGAATAAGATTGTCTGCAATGCGATACCAAGTCCTAAGTAGATCATACCAGCACTTGTTGCAAATGCTACGACAGATGTTGCCTGCCAACCTACGTCAAATGTGTTTAATTCAACACCTGTTACATTTGACATTACTTTTGACATATTTTGTACCAATGGTGTGATGATTGGTGTATATGCCCCGATGATCAGTGAAAAACCTTCCAGAGATACACCTGCATACAAAGCAGATAAGAATGCTTTTGCTGGTTTTACTCTAAAGATCAATGCAATGATAAAGATGATAAATGGAACGACGATTGCTGATCCAAAGTTATCAATGATCGCTTTCAAAAATTCTAATACTACCATAAGTTCCTCCCTTTGTTCCGAAGAACACATACATATAATTTTCTCTTTTTAACACTCTAAACTTTTTATTTTCCTACAGATTTTAATGCCGCTACGACATCCTCGAAGAACTGATCTTCCCCCATTCCTGTAATACAAGCGAAAGCATTGACTGTTGGGATTCCATAATCTCCATCTGGAAGTGGGCTTGTATGTGTTAAAATATCAAATCTTCCAGAAGTAGCTAAGTTTAAAGCCTCTGTTGGACGAGCCTCTGTTGTAGAAACACTGTATCCTCTTTCCCCAAGCTTTTCTTTCAGCTTTGCAGCTACCATAGATGATGTTACTGTTCCTGATCCACATACTGATAAAATATTTACTGCTGCCATAATAAATCTCCTTTCTTTTCAAGATGTTATCCTGAAATATAGCATTAATTATTTACATTTATAAATTACTTTCTTTTTCTTTAATGATTTCTACAATCTTTTTTTTATCGCCAGTTTTCATGATATTAGCTAAAACATCCTGATCCTGGAGTACTGCAAGAATTCTCTGTAAAAATACTAAATGTTCTTTTGGATCTTCCACTGCAAGCATAAAAACTAATTTCACTTCCACTGGTTCATCAGTTGTTCCCATCTGAAAGAAATGAACTGGTTCTTTCAAAACACCAATCGCTACTCCACCTTTGATCACATGCTGTTTATCAGTATGAGGAATTGCGATTCCGATACTTCCCATATTAACTCCAGTCGGAAAATCTTTTTCTCTGTCTTTTAAAGCATCGATATAAGTATCTTTACAATAACCTTCTACTATAAATAAGCCTCCAAGTTTTTCAAATACTTCATCGGAACTTTTTGCCTCAAGATCAGGCACTATCAAGTTTTCATTCAGGTCTTCCCAAATCATTGTATCTACCTCGTTTCATACTCAAATTGTTCTATAATCTTATAAATTTCTTCTCCCGTCTTACATTCTTTAATCTTCACACGAAAAGACTGGTTATAAAAAAGGTTTACTAATTGAAACATCGCTTTTAAGTGAGTTTCTTTGTTGATCGCACTCAGACAACATACCCATTCGATTGGATCCATCTCCTCCTTTCCAAAAGGAACTGGAGTCTTTAGCCTGATCAGACTCATTCCAACTTTGCTGGCTCCTGCATTTAATGCTTCATGTGGAAGTGCAAATCCTGGAGCAACAACAATATATGGACCATTTTCCATGACATTTTGGATCATAGCATCAACATAATGTTCATTGATGGCTCCTTTCTTTATAAGATACTGTGCAGAAGCTTTGATTGCTTCTTTCCAGTCACTGCATTCAACCCCGATTTGAATTGCCTGTGCTGGTAGAAGATCGCTTAACATAGTTTCTTCTTTTTTCTGAAAAAATGCATCAATGACTGTTTTTATCTTAGTCAATGAATCTTCATCATTCCTATCTTCTAAAATCTCTTTTATCTTTTCCAGAGATTTAAAAGAATCTGTTTTTTCCTCAGAAACAGTTTCTTTCACTGTTGTCTTCGGAGTGATCTTTGATAATTTCTCACCAACTCTGATACAATCCTCATCTGTCAATAATGGATCAACCTGTATGTATTCAATCCCTTTTCCTTCCAGTGAAATTGTTGAGATCACTGCATCAACATCTTCCATATTCATATTCTCAATATCATGTGCTGGAATAATGTCTATCACATCCAAGTGGAAAAATTTTTCCAATCTTGCAAGAAGTAACTGAGATGTACCGATTCCTCCGCTGCACACTAAAACTACGGAATATCTTACGGTTTCATTCTTATTTCGCTCAATCGCTGCACAAATATGAACTACAATATAAGCAATTTCTTCTTTTGATAACTTTCTTCCAACATATTCTTCCAATACATGAACATTCTTTTCTGTGGCTTTCTTTACTCCTGGATATCTCTGAAGTACTTCATCAACAACAGAATTAATTGCAAATCTATCACCAAGCGTTGAAAACGTTGACTCCAAATGGTTGATCAGATTTTCGTAAAAGATGTAATCTCCCTGAAGATTTATATGAATATCTTTTGATATATTCTGGATGAAATTTCTTGTGATAACCTGCATCTTAACGATTTCTTTGTTACTAGTCGTTTTCTTGATGTATTTCATCCGGTTTAGGACATCTGCTACATAATATATTTCTGTATCTGGTATTTCTTTTACAATAAACTGCTGAATCTGATCGATCATTCCCTTCGCCATTTCCCATTTGCTGTTCTTTTTACCACCATATTCCACATAATGTGATTTTCTTAAGCGGTAAAGCGAAAGCTGAAAGTAATTTCTTAACTGGGCAAATGACCGATCTGTCAAAAACCTTCCATAAATATGTTCTGCTTCATTAATGATCTTCTCGATTATCGAAATATCTTCCAGATCTATCTTTAAGTTCTTTGAAAGACACTGTGTTAAATGCTGAAAAATTGGCTCAACCTTAAAAATACTATTTCCTGACTGAATCATATCGAGCAATAAGTTTCGCTTATCGATTTCTCTTCCTTCAAGCAATAACCCTTTATTGGAATGAGAAAGTACATATAAATGTCTCTCTCTGCAAAAGTTTTTGATATGTTCCAGATCCTGAATGATCGTTGATCTGCTTACAAACAGCTGATCTGCAATCTCTGATAATGTAATGTAATCATCAGAACCGATCATTAATACAACTGCAAAACTGACCCTTTCTTCTCTTGAAAGTTTAAAAGAATAAAACCCTTCTTCCGAAAGAGATTCTCTTGCCTTTGTGATATCTGGTTCTGTGTTGATCACACCTCTTTTTCCAAGATTTAATGGTTGTAAATGATTTTCTTTCAGATAATCATTGATCTGATCAATATCGTATCGGATGGTTCGGCTTGAAACTTTAAATGTATCTGCCAACTCTTGAATCGATATTGTCTGATTATATTCTGTTTTTGTAATTAGCTGAGATAATATTTCTCGAGATCTCTTATTCATATGTTCACCTCATCTGTAACTAAAGTATAGCATCGTACTTTTTCAAAAAACAGTTTCAAGTATTTCAAAAAAAATGCAAAAAAATAGTCTGCTGACAATTTCTTTCACAATTTTTTGAAAATAATTGTTAAAGCAGCTATTTTTTATACTTTGTAATTGTATTTTTTATTCTAAACTATGTTTTAACATATCGAGAACCATCTCTGGTGCCTTCACATATGATTCTACGGTTGCTCCTCCCTGATGATTTGTCACTGTAATATTGTCTAATTTCAACAATGGTTCATCTTTTGAAATGGGTTCTGTCGGGAATACGTCAATTGCCGCTCCCATGATCTTATGCTCTGAAAGTGCACGATAAAGTTCTTTCATATCAACTGCGACTGCTCTTGCTGTATTGATCAAATAGGCTGTATCTTTCATCTGATCAAATTCCTCTTTTCCGATAATTGGTGGATCACCAGCCTTGATCCTTGCATGAATCGTGATTATATCTGATCGTTTGATCAGTTCTTCTTTTGTAACTGGTTTGCATCCTTCTTCTCGAATTTCATCTTCATCTGCAAATGGATCATGAACAAGGATAGTTGGATGAAAACCTTTCAGACGTTCAATAACAAGACGACCAATCGTTCCAAATCCAATGATTCCGATCGTCTGGCTTCTTACTTCTGTCAGTGTCTCAGAATTTTGATATTTTTCTTTCCACTCACCACTCTTTAATGCTGTACAGGATCTTGTGATATTTCTTAATTCATTTAAAATCATTCCAATCGTATATTCTGCAACTGCATATGCATTATGAGCTGGACAATTAATAACTTTCACTCCCTTTTCTTTTGCCGCTTCCATGTCGATATTTTCCACACCACCGCGACAGGATAAAATATACTTTAGATTTTCTGCTTCTTTGATCACTTCCTTACTAACCGGACACTGATGTACAAAAATAACATCCGCCTTTTTCATAAGCTCTGTAATCTCATCTTCTACCTTAAATGCACATGCTCCCTGTGTTTCTATCTTTCGGATAACTTCCCTGAAATCATCTTTACTACTGTTTTCTTTCCAGGATTTACATATAAACTCATCAATGATCGAACTTTTTTCTAATTCTCTCCTAAAATATATGGACGGAATCATCATATCTCCTACTGCAACACATTTCATAATAAAACATCCTTTCTAACACTTATATTTGTTTCATATTAACATTTTTATGTTCGTTTTGTCTATATAAATGTTCGTTTAGAACTTTTTATTATTCTCTTATTTCTTGAATTTTCCTTTTCTGTAAAGTATAATAAAAGATAATTATATAGTATATAAAAGGAGCTATTTCGTTGAAAAAAGATATACGTCAACAAAAAATATTAGATTATTTATCTCATTTTGAACGGATTTCAATTTCTGAAATCTGTGAAATATTTGACATCGTGCCAATGACTGCACGAAGAGATTTAAAGGAACTTGAGAATGACCATAAATTGATCCGTACACATGGAGGTGCAACACTTCCTTCTCTTTCGATTCACGATACCACTCTTCCTTTTCATCAGCGTATGACGCAGAATATTGAATTGAAAGAATCTATTGCAAGAGCTGCTCTTCCTTACATTCAGAATCGACATCATATTTTCCTTGCCTCTGGAACAACAGTCCATATGTTTGCTACAATGCTCAAAGATTCTGGCACCTTAAATATCGTTACAGATGCAGTCAATATTTCTTACGAATTAAGTTCATATCCTAATATTCATCTAATTTCTCTGGGTGGAGAAATACGTCATAATTCACTTACTACAACTGGTCAGATTGCCGAATCGAATCTGAATTCATTCCAGCTTGACTGTGCTTTTATTGGAGTTAATGCTGTTGATGAAGAAGGAAATATCTTTTTAGGAAGTATGGCTGAGGCATCAATTGTACGCCTGCTCTGTCACATGGTTCCTGAAATCTATTTTCTCGCAGATGAAACCAAACTTATGAAGAAAGATTTTATCTACATCTGTCAACTTGGAAAAGGTCGCAATCTTATTACGAATCCTTCAATCTCAGAAAAATGCATTCATACATATGAACAACTCGGTGCCTGTGTGATCACAGAAAGTCAAAAAGACCGGAGATAACTATTCCCGTTATCTCCGGTCTTTTCATTTCTTATAATTATTTACTCTTTGCAGCTGTTGTTGTGTTCTTCGCCGCTGTTGTTGTAGTTGTTGTTGCTGCTGTAGATGCTGTTGTAGCTTTATATTTAAACTTAACTTCTTTCCACAGATCCTGATCTACAGACTTCTTGTCATCCCACTTCTTGTCAGCATCTTTTGTCCACTTCTTGTAGACTTTCTCGTATGCTGCCTGCTGTTTTTCCTGAAGCAGTGTGGATTTGTTTGATGCAGCTGCTGTTGTGTCGTTTGGATTTAACATCTTGATGATCACGTATGCATCGTCTAATTCTACGACTCCGCTTACCTGGTTCTTCTTAAGTTTTGCTGCTGCTGTTTCGAATTTTGTTCCTAATGCAGCTTTTCCTTTTGTATAGGATTCTTCATTGTCAGAGTTTACGCTGAACTTCTTAGCTACAGAGCTGATACTCTGGCCTTTCTTGATCATCTTTAATGCGGATTTTGCTTTCTTTAGCTGATCTTTCTTCTCAGCGGCTGTCATGTCTTTTTCTTTTCCTGTCTTGCTGTCTGTTGTCTTTGTTGTGAAGACAAGTTTGTAGACTTTGACAGTTTTGGCTTCGTCATCTGTTACTGTGACGTTTGCTTTCTTGATGATCTCCTGCATAACTTTACTTGCGATCGTGCTTTCTTCGTACAGTTTCTGGATCATATCTTTATCTGCTTCTGTCTTCTTCATGACTTTCTTACCTGTTGAGTCTTTTGCGAAGGCAGTTACGCTTTCTTTGATCTGTTTCTTCTCAGATTTTGTTAACTTCACGTTGTAGTCGTCTGCGTGTGCTGCTAAAACTTTGATCTGTTTTAACTGGTTGATAACGCTGTCTTTGACAGACTGTTGCATTGTGATCTTCTTTCCTTTGCTGTCTGTTCCGACCTGCATAGACCACATGCTGTCTCCAAAGTATGCTCCGTACTGAGCTTCTGCCTGATACTGCATGATTCTTGCATATACATGAGCTTCCTGGAATGTTACTTCTTGTCCTGCATATTCAAATAATGTCTTCTCATTCTTGCTTTTACATCCTGTAAATAAAGAAAGAGTTAACGCAAGAACTGCAGTTAAACATAGCAACTTCTTTGCTAATTTCTTCATTTCATTTTCTCCTTCATATTATGATTATATTAGGCTAATGTCTGGCGATATTATAGCACAAACTTATCGGATTATCAATGAATTGAGCGAGTTCACACAATGTTCAATCTTTTCTAACTGCTTCACTTTCTTTGTCTTTGACAGATCCAGTACAAATGTCGGATTCTTGCCTGCCTGAAAGGATAATTCACGTTTGTATTCTTCTAATATCACTGGGATTTTTTCTACATCCACGGCTGCATCTGGTTTCATTTCAAATGAGACTTTTTCTCCTTTTTGTTTCACATCTGTCATATAAGCGTGGTGTGCTAATGATTTCAAATATGCAACATATAACAGATTGTAGACTGCTTTCGGCATTTCCCCAAAGCGGTCAATCAACTCATCTGTCATATCTTCCATTTCATCTTTGGATTCAATGGATGAAATACGTTTGTATAATTCCAGTTTTTGATATTCATTATATACATACGTTGATGGAATAAATGCGTTGATATCAAGATCGAGTGTTGTATCAAATTCATCTTCGTCTTTTAATTCGCCTTTTAATCTCAAGACTGCTTCATTCAGCATCTTGCAATACAGATCGTATCCAACTGCTTCCATATGACCGGATTGCGCCTGTCCCAAAAGATTTCCTGCTCCGCGGATCTCCAGATCTCGCATTGCGATCTTATAACCGGATCCCAGATCTGTAAATTCCCGGATTGCCTGTAATCGTTTTTCTGCGGTTTCTTTTAACAGTGTGTTTTTTTTGTACATCAAAAATGCAAATGCATTTCGATTCGATCTTCCGACACGTCCTCTTAACTGATACAACTGGGACAACCCAAGCTGGTTGGCATCGTGAATGATCATTGTATTTACATTCGGAATATCTAGTCCTGTCTCGATGATCGTTGTAGATACCAATACATCGATCTCATGGTTCATAAATCCCATCATGATCTCTTCCAGTTCGCGTTCTTTCATCTGTCCATGTGCAAATGCAACTTTCGCATCTGGAAGCAATCTCTGTAATTCGGCTGTCACTTCTGCGATATTATTGACACGGTTATACACATAATATACCTGCCCGCCACGTGTCATTTCGCGGTAGACCGCTTCTTTGACCAGTTCTTCATTATATTCCATAACATATGTCTGGATTGCTCTTCGGTCATGCGGTGGTTCTTCTAATACACTCATGTCGCGGATTCCGATCAGACTCATATGCAAGGTTCTTGGAATTGGTGTAGCAGATAATGATAAGACATCGACATCTTTTTTCATTGTCTTGATCTTTTCTTTATGTGTCACTCCAAAACGCTGTTCTTCATCAATTACGAGCAGTCCCAGATTCTTATACTGCATGTCTTTGGACAATAAGCGATGCGTTCCGATCACGACATCTACCGTTCCATTTTTGAGTCCTTCGATCGTCTCTTTCTGCTCTTTTGCTGTACAAAATCTAGACATCATGCGTACGGTGATCGGGTAATCATGAAATCTCTGTGCAAATGTATTGTAATGCTGCTGTGCAAGGATCGTGGTTGGTACGAGATACGCCACCTGTTTTCCATTGTCTACTGCCTTAAATGCTGCACGGATCGCTACTTCTGTCTTTCCATACCCAACATCTCCACAGATCAGTCGGTCCATGATCTTCTTGCTTTCCATATCCCTTTTCGTATCATCGATCGCATTTAACTGATCCTGCGTTTCATCGTATGGAAATAATTCTTCAAACTCTTTCTGCCATACAGAGTCCTTATCATAAACATATCCTTCTTTTGCCTGTCTTAGTGCATATAACTGCACGAGTTCTTCCGCAATATCTTTGACTTGACCTTTGACACGTGTTTTCGTCTTCTTCCATTCATTTCCACCTAATTTATGAAGTTTCGGCTTTCTTGCATTTGCACTTGCGTATTTTGCGATCTGGTCTAGGGCTGATGCTAAAATAAATAAATTATCACCGCCCTGATATTCAATACTGATGTAGTCCTTTTCAACCCCATCTGTTGTGATCTTTTCGATACCGCGGTAAATGCCGACTCCATGTTTTTCATGAACAACGTAATCACCGATATTGATATCTGCAAAACTTCGGATCTTTTCTCCTTGTTTTTTCTTCTCTTTCTTTCGGCGCTTTTTTTCTTCTCTTCCTTTGAAAATGTCTCCTTCTGAGATCAATACCCATTTAGCTGCCGGATATTCAATTCCTGTCAGAAGCTTTCCTGCTGTGACAACGATCTGCCCTGCTTCCACTCCGTATTTCAAGTCCTTATCATAGGTCACAACCAAACCATTTTCTCTCAGATCACTGCTTAGACGTTTCGCTCTTGTAACAGATGGAGAAGCAACAACGATCCTATAATCCTTACTCTGATATTTGGTAAGATCTTTGACTAACTGCTCAAAACTGTTGTTATAAGACTGAATGGATTTTGTATCCATAAATAAGGTTCTAGCAACTCTAAAATCATTGATCTCAGCAGATAAGATCGAATAACATAGCATCTTATGTTTCTCGATCTGATATAAAATACTCTCATAATCTGTCACCGTATTTGCCTGTTTAGGCAGAAGATACCCACCTTCCAGACGGCTTTTCATACTCTCTGAGAATTCCAGATAAAATGCATCTGCACGTTCTCTGATATGTTTTGGTTCATCCATATAGATCATGCTTTCTTCTGGAAAATAATCTAAGATGCATTCTGTATTTTCATAAAAATATGGGAGATAACCTTCTACTCCGATCAACATATGAAGTTCCCTTAATTCCTCACGAACACGGTCCATTTCTTTTCTTAGGCGGGCTTCCTGATCATATTTTTTTTCTTTTTTAAACTTCTGTGATAACTTCTCATAATCTTCTTCCATATTTCGAAGACCATGTTCAATTCTCGGCTGGTTTAAAATGATCTCTGATGCCGGATAAATGGTCAGAGTATCGACTTCTTCGATGGATCTTTGGCTTTCTTTATCAAAACTTCGGATCGAATCAATTTCATCTCCCCATAGTTCGATACGATATGGGCTTTCCTGCGTGTATGGGAAAATATCAATGATTCCTCCTCGCACAGCAAACTCGCCTGGAGCCTCAACAAATGGTGCTTTTTCGTAGCCTCTGGCAACAAATTCTTCTGCGATCGTTGCCTCTTCCAGTGTCTCTCCCATTTTAAACGTCATCTTATGATTCTTGATATCACTTAATGGAACAACCTGATCCATCACAGCATCGATCGTCATCACAAAGGTTCCACATTTGTCATCCACGATCTTCTTGATCGCCAGCATACGGTCTCTTGCGATTGCATTTCCATGAACATCGGCTGTATAAAACAATGGATCTTTTGCCGGAATATACTGAACCTTTTCTCCAAAGAAATGACTTGCCTCGACCCATTGTCTTGCTTTGTTCTCGTCTGGTACGATGATGATCTTAAATTGCTTTTTCCTATGATTTCCGATCAGACTGGTCAAATGCCATTTGGCTGTATCGGTGCATCCTGATACAAGAACCGGGCCACAGTAATCTTCGACCTCATCTTTTAATTGTCTGTATACCGGATCGTCTTTTAATATATGTTCTAACACTTTCTATCCCTACTTTTTCTTATTGTGGCGGTTCATCGCTTCTGTGATGTCGCCCATAACGATCAGCTGTACTGCATCGTACACTTCATCAAAACGTTCCGCAAAGATTGCCTGTTCTTCTTTGGTAAAATGTCCTAATACATAATCTGCCAGATCATATCCTTTTGGTTTCTCTCCAACACCAATCTTCACCCTTGGGAAATCCATACTTCCTAAATGACTGATGATACTTTTCAGTCCATTATGTCCCCCTGCACTTCCCTTTCTTCGGATACGCAGTCTTCCAACATCAAGGTCGATATCATCATGAATAATGATAAAATCTTCTGGCTCTAATTTATAGAAATCCATGATTGGACGAAGACTTTCCCCGCTTAAGTTCATAAATGTCTGTGGTTTCACAAGAAGGACTTTTTCTCCTCCCATATAACCAGTTCCGATCAATGCTTTGTGTTTCCCTGTATTTATACTTATGCCTTCTTTGTCTGCAATATAATCAAGGGCTTCAAATCCAATATTGTGTCTTGTGTTGTCATATTTCTTTCCCGGATTCCCCAGTCCGACGATTACTTTCATAAGATATCTCTCCTTTTTCCCTAGAATCTATAAAACTGACAAACACCCGGAAATCAATGGATTCCCGGGTTGTCTTTTTCTTTCTTTAGTTATAGTATATCCCAATTTACAATTCTCAGCAAGATTTTTTCTAGTTATAATGCCTGAAAGAATTCTCTTGTCTTATTTACCTTCTTCATCAATGTATCAAACTGTTCTGGTGTCAGTGACTGTGGTCCATCACATAATGCTTTGGCTGGATCATTATGAACTTCTACCATTAATCCATCGGCCCCAGCTGCGATCGCTGCTAATGCCATTGGCTCTACCATATCTCTGATTCCTGTTGCATGAGATGGATCTACCATGACTGGAAGATGGGATTTCTTCTTGATCATAGGGATTGCAGAAAGATCTAATGTATTTCTCATAGCTGTCTCGTATGTTCGGATTCCTCTTTCACAAAGGATTACATTTTCATTTCCACCTGCCATAATGTATTCTGCACTCATTAACCATTCTTCGATCGTTGCTGCAAGTCCTCGCTTTAATAAGATTGGTTTGTTGATCTTTCCTAATTCTTTTAATAATTCAAAGTTCTGCATATTTCTTGCTCCAACCTGAATCAGGTCCACATCTTCGAATAATGGAAGATGACTTGCATCCATAATCTCTGTAACAACTGGAAGTCCTGTTGCTTTCTTAGCTTCTAATAATAATTCTAATCCTTCTCCATGAAGTCCCTGGAAAGAGTATGGGGAAGTTCTTGGTTTGAAAGCTCCTCCTCTTAATAATCCTGCACCAGAATTCTTCACATCGTTTGCGACTTCTGTGATCTGTTCTTTTGTCTCAATAGAACATGGTCCTGCGATCACCTGGAAGTTTCCACCACCGATCTTTACTCCGTTTACATCAACAACTGTATCGTTTGGATGGAATTTTCTGTTGGCCTTCTTGTATGGCTCCTGAATACGCTGTACATTTTCAACGATGCTGTTTGCCATGATATGACGCATATCTACAACAGATGTATCTCCCACTAATCCAAGGATCCTTGTGTTAACACCTTCGGATTCGTGGATTCCCAGTCCCTGCTCTTCCATCTCTTTCTTTAATGCGTTGATCTTTGCTTCTTCTGCCTGTTTCTTTAAAATAATAATCATGATGTTCGTCCTTTCCTGGCAAGTCGTTTCTATCTTGCTTCTCTGGTGCGGCCTTTGTTTCTTTGAGTAAAAAGAAAAGGCATGCACTCTGTTGCAAGAATGCATGCCTTAAATGTTTTACTCTGTCGGTTTAAAGTGACATAAGTTTTGGCGATGATTCATTGCAACAAAAATAGTCAGGATAAAAATAATAACCCTGAAAGCTAAAGTAATAAAATGTGCAATTATTCATCTTACTTGTTGTCATCTTAGTTTCTCCTTGTTTTGATGTTTTTACGATACATGAATTTTTTTTCTGTGTCAATAGATTTATAGATGTTTTTTATAAAATCCATAGACCGTATTTATGATTTATTTTATGAATTATAAAATTTATTTTTTGCGCACTGCAAGAAATGATGCAATCAATGCTGTGATCGGTACCGTTAATACAACACCAAGACTTCCAGATAGTCCTTGCTCCTACTTTACAGTCCGCTCCAAATAAAGTTCCGCTTGGATTGATCGCCTGTTTTTCTTTTCCTTTGTAGGTTCCTGTTGTCATTTTGACCAGAACTATAAACTTGGAAGATTAAGGGAAAGTACATTGAAATGATAAGTTTTTGTAAAATTTTTTAATTGTATGAGTTGAAGGTCTGTCGAGTATTTAGAGAAAAAAAGCTGTCGCATCTAAACTAGCGACAGCTTTCTGTGTTTTTGGAGTTTTATTTTTTTGTTTTATAAAGGATATTTATATGTTAGGAATTTGTATGACATTACATCATCTTTATTTATTGGTTTCTATAAACTTATCAAGTTCTTCTTTTGTTGGAAGTCCTTCATTATCACTGATGTTCATTACCTGGATCGCTCCAATGGCATTTCCTCGTCTTACACTTTCTTTGATCGTTCTTCCTTCGAGGATTCCGCTGATGACTCCGACTGCGAATCCATCACCGGCTCCTACTGTATCAACGACTTTATCGACATGGAATCCTGGAACTGTATAAGTGTTTTCATTTTCTTTTACGAATGCTCCCTTTGATCCATCTTTAATAATGACGATCTTGGCACCAGCTTTTTGATACCTCTGAGCTGCTTCTTCCATATCTGTTGTTCCGAGAAGAATCTTACATTCTTCAATTCCTGGAAGAACTACATCTGCCATAGAAGCTAATTCATTGATCACTGAGCGCATTGTTTCTTCATTTTCCCATAATGCAGGTCGCAGGTTTGGATCAAATGTGATAAAAATTCCTTTATCTTTTGCACGTTGCATCAGACGAAATGTCGCTTTTCTAGCGCTTTGTGATAATGCAGGTGGAATTCCTGTAATATGTACCAGATTCACATCTGTAAGATCGATCGCATCAATTTCTTTTTCTGAAATATGTGATGCTGCTGATCCTTTTCTATAATATGGTGCATATGGATCACTTCCATCAGTAACTCTGTTTTTCAGCTGAATTCCTGTTCGATAAACAGGATCATAACTAAGAAGTGAAATACCGATCTGATTCTCTCCTAATGTCTTAGCAATGTAATGACCAAATGGATCATCTCCTAATCTGGTAAGATATTCCACACTGTGACCTAATCTGGTCAATCCGATCGATACATTGACTTCTGCTCCTGAAAGTGCTCTTGTAAAATGCTCTACATTTTCTAATGGTCCTGTTGTATCTGCGATCAAAAGTGCCATTGGTTCTCCAAACAGTATTGTTTTCCCCATGATCTTGCCTCCTTTCTTCTATGATAATGCTGGATTTCTCACAAGATGAATTGCAAATCCACCAACTTCCTGTGCCATGTAAACAGCCTGCATCTTTCCATCTGGGCGATATACTGCACTGTCTTCATTAAATGCAATATTCTTTTGTTCCAGATAAGCTTTCGCACGTTCTACTGAATTTACCGCAATTGCAATATGTCCTTTTGTTCCTAAAAATGGAGTTTTCATTGTTTCTACATAAGTATCAGAGAAAATGGAACTTGGATTTTCTTTTGGTGCAAATCCAAACATAAAATCAAATGCTTCTGCTACTTTGTGCGCCTGATCTTCATTGTCACAGTTAATTCCTATATGTGCCAGTTTAAACCCTAGCATTTTGTGTACTGCCTGTGTTGTAAGGTTTTGAATTTCATCAAATTTTTTCTCTTTGATCAAATTATCTTTTACCATCCACGTACCACCACAGGCAATGATCTTATCAAAATTCAGATATTCATTTATATTGTCAGGATTAACCCCACCTGTTGGCATGAATTTCATCTGATGATATGGTGCTGCCATCGCTTTGATCGTTTTAATTCCTCCTGCTGCTTCCGCTGGGAAAAATTTTACAACTTTCAAGCCATATTTTATTGCCTGTTCAACGTCGCTTGGATTAGCACATCCTGGTAAAATTGGAATATTTTTTTCTATACAGTATTCTACAACTTCAGGATTAAGTCCTGGACTTACAATAAACTCTGCGCCTGCATTGACCGCTTCATCCACCTGTGAAGTTGTAAGTACTGTTCCTGCTCCAACAAGCATTTCTGGGTATGCTTCTTTCATATTTTTAATAGCATCTGCTGCCTGTTCTGTACGAAATGTAACTTCTGCACATGGTAATCCCCCATCACATAATGCTTTTGCAAGAGGTTTTGCATCCTGTACATCTTCTAATTTCACGACTGGCACGATTCCTATTTTTTTGATTTTGTCAAATAATATTTCTTGTTCCATAATGTGCCTCCTATGAAAGATGGTTGATCGGATAGTGAATTTCCTCACCATTTGCAAAACGTACAGATTCTTCTGCTACTTTTCTCTTTAATTCCTGTGCAGCTTCCTCAGAATACCATGCCATATGAGGTGTAACGATAACATTCTCATGTTTAAATAAAGGAGAATCTTTTGATACTGGTTCACCAAGCATGCAATCAAGAGCTGCTCCTGCAATTTCGCCATCTGTTAACGCGTGGTCTAAATCTTCTTCGTTGATGATTCCGCCTCTTGCCACATTAATGAGTACTGCGTTATTTTTCATCTTTTTAAATGTTTCCTTATTAAACAGATCAATATTTCCATCTGCTGGGCAGTGAAGAGAAATCACATCAGATTTTTCAATCACTTCTTCCATTGTCACTGGTGTAACATATTCATCTGTCTCTGGTGTTGGCTTAAAATATGGGTCTGTTCCAATGACTTTAAATCCTAATGCATTCATTTTCTTCGCAAAATTTCTTCCAATACGACCTAATCCAATGACTCCAACTGTCATCTGATTAAAACGATGTACAGGAATTGAATTTGTATAATCCCATTTTTCTGCTTTTGTAAATGCATTCATTTTTACGATTTTTCTTACCATTGCAAGTGCTAGTGAGATCGCATGATCTGCTACTTCGTTCATTCCATAATCTGGTACATTTCCAATCTGAATACCATGTTTTGTTGCCGCTGGTACATCGATCGTATCTACACCTACACCATAACGAACAACATATTTTAATTTTGGACAATTATCCATTACTTTTTCTGTAATTTTTGCATACTGTACTATAAAAATTTCTGCATCCTGGCATTGTTCAATCACTTCATCTTCCGTGATCGCCTGTTTTAATTCAACTTCCATTCCTGCATCTTTAAATACTTTTTTCTCAATATCAATACTGTCATGATCGCAGTCTGTAATAATAACTTTCATGTCTATCCTTTCTATATTCACCAAATCTATTTCTTCATTCATTAACGTACTAAATATCCACCATCAACTGGAATAACTGCTCCGTTGATATAATCAGATGCATCAGATGCTAACCATACAACTGGTCCTTTCATATCATCCGGTGTACCCCATTCCTTTTTAGGAATACGGTTTGTAATTGCTGCATTTCTAGGATTTGAAGGATCTAACAGCGCTGTATTCATTTCTGTTGCCATATATCCTGGTGCTAAAGCATTTACGTTAATTCCTTTTTCAGCCCATTCATTACATAATGCTTTTGTTACCTGTGCAACTCCACCTTTTGATGCTGCATATGCTGGAACTGTATATCCACCAAAGAAAGAAAGCATTGATGCAATATTAATGATCTTTCCTTTACTATCCTGTTTCATAAATGTCTTTCCTGCGAGCTGACATAACGCAAATACACTTCTTAAGTTAACATTGATTACAAAGTCCCATTCTTTTAAAGGGAATTCTTCACTTGGATATCTTCTCTGTACACCAGCTCCATTAACTAAAATGTCAAGATGTCCACCTAATTTTTCAACTGCCTGTGAAAAAGCTACTTCTCTTGTTTCATCATTTCCAAGATCTGTAATGACTGCCTCACATTCATAACCTTTTTCTACAAATTGTTTTGCTGTTTCTTCTGCTTTTGGATTAATATCCATGATACATACTTTTGCTCCAGCTTCCATAAGCCCTTCTGCCATTCCACAGCTCAATCCCTGTGCTGCTCCTGTTACGATTGCTGTTTTTCCTGTCAGATCATTTAATTTCATATCTCATTTTCCTTTCTATCGATTTTCTATTCTATTTATCAAAAACTGGGTCATTGATCGCTAGATCATATCTTCTGCTTTCTGGACGAAATGCTGCTAATACCCACAGATATGCGTTGCGGCTTCCAGGACTTGCAACTGTTGGATGATATCCACATGGTGCCTGTACCATTGTTCCAGAATGTACAGTATGTGTTACAATGTCTTCCACTTCGCCACTCTTTAAATAGCTGATGTGGAATCCGAATTTTGGAAGTGGCATATCAAAATAGCAATAAACTTCTTCCAAATCTTTTTCATGCTGATGTGGTGGCCAGCTTGTCCATGCACCTTCTCCTGACCAAGTTAGTCCACAGATCAGCTTTGAAGCTGAATCCTGTGGTGCCAAAGTAAACATAACTTCTCTCTGTCCTACTCCTTCACCATGGATCTGATGCACATCTCCAATAGGAAGTGTGATATCAAATTTTCTAAAATGTGGTTCTCCGATTCCTTCGTATTTAGCTCCTGCAATATAGAAGATACAGTCCTCTTTTGCAGTGATCGTTAACTTATCATTTCCTGGAATATAGCAAGAGTCAAATTTCTCCATGTCCTGATCAAGGCTTGCATGTCCACTTAATTTTGCCTTTCCTGCCAAAAGAACCGGATGTAATTCCAACTCTTTAGATTCTAATGTATATGACTCTCCTGCTGGAAGATTTAATCGAAACATTTGCGCTTCCTGACACTCACAAGTATCTGGTGTGATCACTTTATGAAATCCTTTTTCATCTGAAGACTGAACTTTCCAAGTCTCCATTCTTTTCTTATTTTCTAGATTTTGCATGATATCCTCCTTATTTATCTCTTAATCTAAAATATATCTATCCAAATATGTGGCTAAATCCTGGGACTAATACTACCAACAGGAATACCGCTATGTATCCGATGAAGAATGGTATCTGACCTTTTACGATCTCTCCCATCTTTAATTTTGATACCGAAGCTGCCGAGAAAATATTTACCGCTACCGGTGGTGTCATCGTTCCAACAACGTTTGAAATAGAAACGATCATTCCAAAATGAACTGCATCAATTCCAAGTCCTGCTGCGATTGGCCATAAGATTGGTACCATAAGTACACAAGTTGCAATTCCTTCAAGGAAAGTACCAAATATCAGAAGAATTACTGCGACTACCAGACAGAATAATGTTTTATTTAAATTCATTCCCACAATAAAGTGTACTAAATGTCCTGAAATTCCTGAGTAAGCAAAGATCCATGAGAAAGCTGTTGATGTAGCTATGATGAATAAGATCATTGCTGATCCTTTTGCACTATCAAGGAAAATTGGAACAAGGTCTTTTACTGATACTTCTTTATAGATAAACATTCCTGCAATGAATGCCCATACAACTGCTACCGCTGCAGATTCTGTTGGTGTAAGTAATCCTGAATAAATACCACCCAAAATAATAACTGGAAGTAAAATTGCCGGAATCGCTTTTACGAAAGTCTCTCCAAATTCTTTTAAAGTTGGTCTTTTTTCTGCTTTTGGCCATTTTTCTTTACGGGCTAATAAGAGTACTACAACCATCAGTGTGATCATGATCATAATTCCAATACACATTCCTGATGTAAACATTTCACTGATCGATGCTCCTGTGATCGTCGCATAAACAACCATGATGATACTTGGCGGGATAATAGGTCCTAATCCTCCAGATACTACCAACAGCCCGGCTGTACGATCCTTTGGATATCCCATCTTCGTCATTTCTGGATAAAGCATAGATCCGATGGCAATAACTGTCGCTGGTGCTGAACCAGATAATGCTGCGAAGAAAGCACATGCAAGTACAAGGGCTAATGCCATTCCACCTCTTACACCACCTACAATACTGTTTGCAAAGTCAACCAGTCTTTTTGAAATACCACCTTTTGTCATTAGGTTTCCTGCTAGAATGAAGAATGGAATTGCCATGATCGATGTGGATTCCAATCCTCCAAAAATTCTCTGTCCGATAATTCCTGTTGTTACAAGAAAGTCAGGGCTAAATACAATTGTTGTCCAGACGGCTGCTCCTAAAGCAAATGCAATCGGAACACCGATGATCAGAAACAATGCCATTGAACCAAATAATAGTAATCCTGTTCCCATTATGCTTCCTCCTCTTCATTTTTTCCTTTGACAAAATCTATGATCATACCGATCATCAACAAACCTTGCACGATCACGATCATTGCAAAACTGATAACTAATGCTGCATATGGAACTGCCATTGGAAGATGTAATGCTGCTGATGTCTGTCCTGTAACGATCTGTTGATTTACCATATTAACTGCTGCGATCAGTACAGATACTGAGAATATCAAAACAACGATCTTAGATGCGATCTGTACTATTTTCTTGCCTGCTCCATGCAGTTTGTCTACAACTGCTGTTACCGCAATCTGTGTTCCATCTCTTAATCCTATTTCCGTTCCGATCAATGCCATATAGATCATGCAATAAGTAGATGCTTCATCAAACCATGCGATTGGTAATTTAAAAATATTTCGATTGACAACCTGAGCAAAAGAGCTTGCAACCATGATCGCAAATGTTGCAACCATAATGACTTGTTCTACTTTTGTAAGTGTACCAAGTACTTTTTTCATCTTTATTCTCCTTTCGTTGGATGTTCCTTGATCGTTTGATCAACTGCTGCCTGCCATTTAGGATCAAATGTAAAATTCTTTTCTTTCGCTTCCTGTTTATAAGCTTTTCTTAGCTGATCCATATCAATATTCCAGAATTTTACGCCTTTTTTCTTAAGTTCTGTTACGGCCTTATCATTCTCTTCTTTCAGATATTGACGTTCTGCCACATATCCTTCTTTGCATCCTTCCATAAATTCATCTTGCAGGTCTTTTGGAATCTTCTTCCATGCTTTATCTGAAATCATTACTGGAACATAAGTAAATGCATGATGTGAATAAGTTACATTTTTTGTAACTTCATAATATCCGTTAGATAAACAGTTACTTACTGCATTTTCACATGCATCGATCGTTCCTTGCTGCAATGCAGTAAATACTTCGTTATATGCCATTGCTGTTGGCATTGCACCAAATGACTGGAATGCCGCCATATGATACTGATTCTGCATTGTTCTGATCTTAATTCCTTTAAAATCTGATATTGTTTTGATTGGCTTTTTAGAGAATGTATCTCTGAATCCTGACTCAAGATATCCGATCACATGTACATTCAATTTGTCATATGCTGCTTTCTCGATCAGATCACCTAGCGGTCCATCAACCGCTGCATGTGCTTGTTCTTCATTCTCCCAAAGATAAGCTTGATCAAGGATATTCATTTCAGGAATCCAGTTTGTTAATACTGAGTTCGCAGCAGATGCAATATCCAGATCTCCTTGTGAACAAAGTTCTACAGAACCTCTTTCATCACCAAGTGCTCCACCTGTTACTACTACGATCTTGATTCGTCCATTGGTTTTCTTTAGAACCTCATCTGCCATTTTCTTAGCACCTTTGTAAATTGGAGATGCCTCTCCATCTACAATTGCCATTCGAAAAACAATCTGCTCTTCTTTTTTTGCCGAACTCGTTTTTCCACACCCTGTTGCGGAAAATACCAGCAGTATTGATACAAGCATCAATGCTATTACTTGCTTTATTTTTCCCGCTCTTTGTCTTGCCATAATTTCTTCCTCCATTCTCACATTTTGTTTGTCATACTCGTTTCATCAAATTCATCCGATGTATTTGTTGTATTTATCTTCTCACTTGTCCGATGACTTGTCAATTATTTTCGATATTTTCGTTATTATATACATTATTTTCTTTTATTTTTGTATATTTTACACAATACTAATTTATTTTCTGCATAAAATTAGTCATACAACTTTACTTTTTCTTGTAGTACCTATTTACTTTTTTCTTTTTCATGTTATAGTTTGATGTAAGTGGCAGAATCTATTTTGACACTCTCATAATTAATTTTTAAATATCATAAAGGAGATCATCTATGAAAAAAGAAAATTGTTTTTACTGTACAAAAAACCATGAATTGTCTGATTTAATGATTAAAATCTGTGATTTTGATAATAGTACTTTGTATCTTTTCAAAGATCAACGTTATGCAGGTCGATGCGTGCTTGCTTTTCACGATCATCGAGAAGAACTTTTTGAACTTTCAGAAGAAGAACAAAAAGTATTTTTTAAATCACTCTCAAAAGTTGCTTCTGTTTTGAAGAAAATTTTTCATGCAGATAAGATTAATTATGCGATATACGGTGATCTGGTTTCCCATTTTCATGTACATATCGTACCAAAGAAAAAAGATGGGCCTGAATGGGGAATACCATTTACAGATACGAAAGAAAAAATTTATTTAACAAACGAAGAATATCTATCTCGAATCAAACTTATCAAATCTTCTCTTTGATCAGAACTATAAATAAAAAATAGTCATCATATCAGCTTGTTTTCGCCGATATAATGACTATTTTTTACTTGTTTTCTAATATTCCATTTCTCAAAATATTAAGGTGTGTTACCATGCTATATTTTGCTTTATATATATCACGTTCTACGATTGCCTCTGCAATATTTCTATGCTGTATGATCGTATCATCCTTGTATCTATCTCTTGTAACTCCAATATTAAGTTGAACAGATGACGTGATCACTGGTATTAATTTCTTGACAACTGTATTCCCACTGCATTCTGCAACCACCTGATGAAAAAGTGCATCTTCCTGTCGATAAGGTTTATTTTCTTTAATTAGTTTTTCTACCTTATCACATACATTCATCATATTCTTTATCTGTTCTTTCGTTGCATTAACACATGCAAGTGCTGCTATCTCTGGTTCCAGCATCAAACGAACATCCATCATATCTAACGCAAGACTTTCATCTGACCCTTCAAAAGCTAATCCTAACGGATCCTCCGGAATACCATTCTTATATGAGACAAAAGTTCCAGCCCCTCTTCTAACTTCTAATATATTTCTAGAAACAAGGCTTCGGATCGCCTCACGAATCGTTCCTCGTCCAACGTTCAAACGTTTTGCCAGATCATATTCATTCTCAAGCCTTTGACCCGGTTCCATATTATTATCTTTTATTAATTTGATGATATCATCTGCTGCAATCTGTGCAAGAGATTTTGTTTTTCCTTCTTTTTCCATATTGTTCTTTCTATTATACCAAGGAGATTACTCACGGAATGTAATCTCTCCTGTTTTCTCGTCCATAGCATCTACGATCGCAAGGGATTCTAAGTGTGTCTGTTTTCTTAAGAAATCTCCACCTGGCTGGAATCCTTTCTCGATCACGACTCCTGCTCCGACCAGTTCTGCTCCGGAATCTTTGACTAATTTCGCTAATCCTTCTAAGGCTTTACCGTTGGCAAGGAAATCGTCGATCAGTAATACACGGTCTCCTTCTCCTAAGAATTCTTTGGATACAATGATGTCGTAGACTCTTCCATGTGTGAATGATTCTACCTTTGTTGTATATACATCTCCTGCGATGTTCTTTGTCTGTGTTTTCTTTGCAAATACGACTGGTACATCAAAAATCTCTGCCACAACACAGGCGATTCCGATTCCTGATGCTTCGATCGTAAGGATCTTATTGATATCTTCGCCTTCAAAACGTTTCTTAAATTCTTTACCGATCTCACGGAATAATTTTACATCCATCTGATGATTCAAAAAGCGGTCTACTTTGAGGACATTTCCTTCTTTCACGACTCCATCTTTTCGAATTCTCTCTTTTAATAATTCCATCACTTGGCCTCCACGCTCTTTTGTATTTTAAATAATATTTTAACTACTTTTGCCTCGCTTTGCAAGCATTGCTTGCATTTCTTTTGGATAATCTATATCGCAAAGTTCAGTTTCTTCCAATACCTTGAAGAATCTGGCATTTTCTATGTGTTTTTTGAGGATTTTCTTGCCGCCTTGATCTTTTGTAAGCGATAACAATTCTCGTTTATATTTCTTTGAGAACCATACAGGATTCCCAAGGTTTTCTTCTGTTCTGACACAGCCAAGTTCACAAGATTCATCTGCCATAAAAGAGAGAAATCTTTCGATTGTCTCTCTTTTCATATTTGGCTGGTCTGCTACGAAAAATGCATAGAATTCTGCATCTTTCGCTGCTTTGATCCCTGCTTTGATCGACCATGAAATTCCATATTTACTTTCTGGACAAAACACTGTCGTTATTGGGTCGTATTGTGTTTGCTTCATAATTTCCTGATACTGTGTGACAACAATGATCTCAAACCCTTCATGATCTTTGCATAGATCGATCAATCGGTCCAATCCATAACGATACATTGGCTTGGTTCCGATCATTTGCAATAATTTATTCTCCTGACCGAAACGTTTGCTGTTTCCTGATGCAAGATAAATGACCGCTGCTTTTATTTTATCCATGTTATATTATTCTTTCTCCAATAATCCCATAACGATCTTTTCACTGGTGATCGGCAATTCTCGGATCCATAATCCGGTTGCATTAAATACGGCATGGGCTAATGCTGGAGATGGTGTGTTGATAACGATCTCTCCAATGGATTTTGCTCCAAATGGTCCTGTTGGCTCATAACTGCTCTCAAATTCTACACGAAGCTTTCCAACATCGACTCTTGCTGGAACTTTATACTGCATGAAAGAATTTTGTTTTACATATCCATTTGGTGTGTAATCAACACCCTCATACAATGCCATTCCGATTCCCTGGCCGAGCCCGCCTTCTACCTGAACTCTTGCAAGATTTGGATTGACTGGTGTTCCACAATCTACAACTGCAACATAGTCTAAGATTTCAATATGTCCTGTCTCTTTATCAAGCTCAATCTCAACCATTCCTACCATAAATGGTGGTGGGGATACTGGAGAACTGTTTGTCTCTGTCACTTGGAAAGTTTCATTATTGTTGCACATAGATGCTGTTGCGATGTCCACTAATGAAACTTCTTTGCCGCTCTCTGCATCTCTGACTTTCTTTCCGTCAAATTCCAGAGTATCTGTATCTGCAACTTCCATCATCTCAGCTGCTTTATTGAAAATATGTCCCTTTAATTTTTCGCAGGCACGTTCCACTGCTTTTCCTGTGACGTAGGTAGAACTTGATGCGTAAGATCCAGAATCGTATGGTGATGTATCTGTATCTGCTCCGCTGACCATGATATCATCAATAGAACATTCCAGACATTCTGCCGCCATCTGGGCCAAGATCGTATCACATCCAGTTCCCATATCCGCTGCTGCAATAGAAAGTGTATACAATCCATCGTCATTTAATTTGATCGTTGCAGAACCAACGTCAACGCCAGAAATACCGGAACCCTGCATCGCCATTGACAGTCCGACACTTCGAACTTTTCCATTTCCCATATCTTTGCATGGATATTTTTCATCCCATTTGATCATCTCTTTTGCACGGGCAAGGCATCGATCCAAAGCACAGCTGTTTGCTGTTTCTCCATAATATGCTGGCATCACATCGCCTTCACGGACCATGTTCATCTCACGGATCTTCGTTGGGTCCATTCCTATCTTAGCTGCAAGTTCACTGACTGCTGATTCCAGCGCAAACACACCCTGTGTCGCACCATATCCACGATAAGCCCCAGCTGACATACGATTTGTATACACAACATCATATGCAAAACGATGTGCTTCCAGATCTCGATATAACGGAATTGATTTATGCCCAGATAACCCTACCGTTGTTGGACCATGTTCTCCATAGGCTCCTGTATTGGATAATGTATAAACATCGATCGCACGGATCTTTCCATTCTTGTTTGCTCCGACACGAACTGTTACCTGCATCTCATGTCTTGGTGAAGATGCGATCTGAGACTCTTCTCTTGAAAAAATGATCTTGGATGGTTTCTTTGTCATCCATGTGACAAATGCTGGATATACTTCGGAGATAGAACTCTGTTTTGCTCCAAATCCTCCACCAATTCTTGGTTTTGATACACGAATCTTTGATTTTGGAATGCATAATGCATTGGATAAGATCCTTCGTACATGGAATACGATCTGTGTAGAACTAACAACGTTCAATCTTCCATATTCATCAATAAAACAATAAGTTCTGAATGTCTCCATCATTGCTTGCTGATTTGCTTTTGTATGATATGTATGTTCTACAACCACGTCGCAATCTGCTAATACCGCATCGACATCTCCTTCGTGTGTTTCTTCTGTTGCACACAAGTTTTTCTTATTATCTGCACCAATATTACATAATGCTTTCCAGTTATCTTCTGGATGCACTAGCGGTGTATCTTTATCCATTGCCTTACGTGGATCTAAGTTTGCTGGCAGTACTTCGTATTCCACACGTAACATCTTGATCGCCTGATCAACACACTTTTCATTCTCTCCGGCAACGATCGCAACAGGATCTCCAACATAACGGACATGCTGATCCAGAATCTGTCTGTCATATGGGCTTAATTCTGGATATGTCTGTCCTGCCATCGTAAAACGTTCCTGTGGCACATCTTCCCATGTATAAATTGCCTCAATCCCTGGCACTTTCATAGCAAACTGGGTGTTGATCGATTTGATCATTGCGTTCGCATATGGACTTCGAAGTAATTTCACGATCAGACATTCTTTTGGTGCCTTATCATTTGTAAATACAGGTTTCCCTGTCACAAGTGCCATAGCGTCTTTTTTCATGATCGGCTGGTTAACTACTTTCATTCGGCACCTCCATCTTTATTTTTCTTATATTCCAAAAAGTCTAAGATTCCTCGAAGCTGTCCTTCATATCCAGAACATCTGCAAAGATTCCCCGCAAGGTATTCTTTGATCTCTTCTTCACTCGGATCTGGAATCTCTCTAAATAATGCGATCGCATTCATGATCATTCCTGGGTTACAAAATCCGCACTGTTCAGCCCCTTGGTTCGCAATAAAAGCTCCAAACTCAGCTGCTTCTTCCTGCAGTCCTTCTAAAGTATCGATCTTATGTCCATCAACTCTTGCTGCAAGAATGGAACATGATAAGATTGGCTGGTCATCCATAAATACCGTACATAATCCGCAATTTGATGTCTCGCATCCACGTTTCACACTGTAACAGCCAAGATCTCTGACAAGATCGATCAGGAGAGTGTCTGCATCAATCTGTGGGGTTACTTTCTTTCCATTTAATGTAAATGTAATCTCCATGTTTATTTTTCTCTCCTTTCTTCTAACTGTTCAAAGCCTCTTCTTAATAAGACTTTTGATAACTGTTCACGGTAAGCAGCACTTCCTCTCATGTTGCTTCCAAAATTCATCTGATCAGTCACTTCATCTGCGAGTTTTCTTCTTCCTTCATCATCTTTAATCTGATCCATCCACTGATCTGATAATCTGACTCTGCAAGCCCTGGATGGTCTTGCACCGACAACCGCATACGCCTCTTTCTCACCTAATGAAACAGCACATGTCAAAACTGGAAAATCTGTCTTTGTATTTCTATGAGAAAGATAAACACTTTCCTGTGGGTGTTTCTTAATGATCAAACGCACTAAAATATCATTTGGATATTTATTTGCTGCAAATTGATCTAATGGAATGATTCCTTCGTGATGTAATTCTACATAACTGTCAAACGCCAGAAAACAACTTAATACATCAGAAAAACCGAACTTTCCAAAAATACTTCCACCTACTGTCGCAAGATTACGGAACTGTACTCCGACAATGTGTGTCACACTTTCTTTAACCGCTCCCTGACTCCATGTATTTAATCCTTCATGAAGTTCGATCTGTCTTAGTGTTACCATTGCTCCGATTGAAAATTCCTCATCATTTTCTTCGATCTGATCAAGTCCAAGACCCGACAGATCAATTGCTTTTTGTACATTTCTTGTGACCATCTTAAGCCACAACATGCCACCGATCACGCAGTTGGTCTTCTTCTGATTCAGCTCATAAGCTTGCTCAAGACTTTCTGCTTTGACGTATTCCTTGATCTTTAACATCTTATTTCTCCTTTTATTTTTTAAAATATCCCTTGTTTATACATTCTTTCACATTCTACAGAGCAACACAGGCAATTGGCAAAAAAAAGAGTACTTTCTGAGAAAGTACTCCTTCAGGTATCGTCCTATAATCCCCAGTATTCTCCATAGGTATCTTTGATGTTCTGTACATCGCTGTCTGTAATTCCATCAATCGTACTCTTAACAAACTGGTAAGTTCTTGGTCTCTTTGATCTTAATGCGGATGGATGCTCCTTATAATCCTTGTAAGATTCTGCAAAATACTCAGATGCTGACTTGATCGCATATGCTTTGTTATATCCATCATATTTATTCTTCTCAGCATTGTAAATGGACTTCCATTCACTCGTTCCAACTTTATCTCCTGCAAGGAAATTGGCGAAATGTCCTAATTCATGAAGTAATACAGAAGATCTCGCACTCTGAAGCGCGATCTTATGACTCTTAACGCTAAATACACCTGTTGCTTCCGCATTTTTATCAATCACCATCTTAAACTTCAGATCTTCAAATGCATTCAGAATCTTAGCATCTGCCTGAGAACCAAGTGTTCTTAATGTTGTTCCTGAAACACCAGACATCTGACTCAATTCAACCGTTGTTGTCTTGATCGTTGTCTGAACGACTGTCTTGATCGTTCTCTTCTTAGAACCCTTCTTGTCATAATCCTTCTGTGTTTTGACAACTTTTGTGTTCACAACCTTACGTCTGGAATGATTCTGAGATGTTGTTGTTCTTCTCTTTGTTGTTCTTCTTGTTGTTATTTTGCTTCTGCTTGCTTTCTTCTTAAGCTTCTGGATTCTTGTGCTTTTCTTTGTTGTTTTCTTCGTCGTTACCTTCGGTTTCTTGCCAAGCGGTACTTGAATTCCATCAATTGATGTTGTTGCTTCACTTGGATGCTGCATAGTATCAACGCTTTCATAGGAAGCCATCTGCTTCTCAAACTTCTCCTGCTGACGGTTATTGTAAAATGTGACTCCACCAAAAACCAATGCAACAGCTACCACCACGGACACCAATCCGACCATGACTTTCTTCTTCATAACTCTCGCCCCTTCTTAATATTAATATCTATACTCTTTGCTTTTATCTCTCAGTCCTCGCGTGAGAGACACTCACCCTATAATATATTTTTATCGTACAATATTCGCACTTTTTTGTCAATAAATTCCGATGGATTTCAGCCTGTTTTTGACCATATTTCTTAGCGGATCCTTTTTGTTATCATTTCTGGATTGGATGCATATAAAATCGCAGTTTCTTTGCTGATCTGTCCTTCTTTATATAGATTGATCAATGATTGGTCCATAGATATCATTCCGCTCCCTGTAGAGGAATAGATCAAACCATCTATTTGATGCACTTTATTTTCACGGATCATATTACGGATCGCCGGAGTTACTTCCATGATCTCAAATACAGGGATCAATGTTCCATCCATCGTTGGTATCAGCTGCTGGGAGATCACTGCCTGTAATACAGAAGCCAGCTGAATCATGATCTGACGTTGCTGATTTGGTGGAAATACATCTATGATACGTTCGATCGTATTCGCTGCCCCGATAGTATGAAGTGTTGAAAATACCAGATGCCCTGTTTCTGCAGCTGTCATAACTACCTGAATCGTTTCATAATCTCTCATTTCCCCAAGCAATATCACATCCGGACTTTGTCTTAATGCGGCTCTTAAGGAAGTAACATAATTTATAGTATCCATGTTTACTTCTCTCTGACTGACGATACTTTTCTTATGTTGATGTAAAAATTCCAAAGGATCTTCCAATGTGATGATATGATCTTCTTTTGTTTCATTGATTTCTTCTATCATGCATGCAAGTGTCGTGGATTTTCCACTTCCCGCTGGTCCTGTTACAAGCACAAGTCCTTTGTTTAATTCACTTAATTTCATTACCTGCTCTGGTATTCTTAATTGCTTATAGTCTGGCAGGCGGAATGCGATCACACGGATCACTGCCGCTAAGGATCCTCTCTGTTTATATGCACTGACACGAAATCTTGACAATCCAGGAATTGCAAATGAGAAATCATCATCCCCTGTCTTCAACAGTTGATCTATGTCTCTGTCTAACGCTTTCTCATAAATCTCCCGGATTATTTTTTCCGTATCTTGCGGCATCATTTTTTCTTCATTGATGCGACGCATCACTCCATTTACTTTCATCGTCAATGGAAGCCCTGCTACAATAAACAGATCTGAGGCTTCCTCTTTTGCTGCTAATGTTAAAAATTCTTCAATATTCATACTGACCCCTTTTACTTATTTCGATAAACCGGAAGAGAATCATCCTTCTTCCATGCCCCAACAGCTTCTTTCTTCCATTTGATCACTTCATAACACGGATCATTCTTTTTCTCCGGATAATAAATCTGCAATTTCACAGATAACTGCTGTGTGTCTGTGATACTTTTCTGAAATGCAATTGTTTTCTCTTTTTTATTATATGAAATCCCCTTGCTTTTTGTAAACGATCGTCGAACCCTTTTCATATAATCTTTTTTATCCTTAGATCTGCGATACAACTTCCATAGTTTCTCATCAATCGCTCCAACTTGTTCATTCGCCGCATTGGATGCCTGATAAAAAGCCGACGTACGTTCCAAATTCTTTTTACTTAACGTATGATCTCCCTTGGCACTTGAAAGTGTCAAAGCCGCAAAAACTGCTAAACAGACCATAGCTAACACGAGCACGATCGAAGCTGCTCCAATCCCTAAAAATGGCATTTTACGATCTTTCATTATCTTTCCTTTCCTGCCTGTGTCTTAAAATATCAAGCTGATAAATCTGTTGGTTTTCCCTCCACATCGTAATCTTTCCCTGAACTTTCGCTGGCTGTTTTTCAAGCTTTATCGTCATATGGTAACAGGCTTTTGCTTTCTTTATCTCATTCCAGTCCTGATCAAAATAACATTGATAATCTCCAGCTTTACCATCTATTTGTGTAAAATATTCTTGAAAATCTTCGATGTCATACGCGCCCGCTTCTATCAGTTCTGCAGCTTGTGTTACATAATTTTTTGTCTCTGTCATTTCCCTTGCTTTTGCACTGATGTTATGAGCTTTTACAAATACCTGAAGCAGGATCGATCCACAGATTGCAAAAAAGAATAATACCATCATTAATTCCATCAGGATCAGGTGTGTTCCATTGCTTTTTTGTCTCATACTTCCTCCTAATTCCTGCTGTGTCTGTATACACAGTTCTGATATATCTTACCATCATTTCCCTGTATCTTTATATGATACAGCTGTTTTGTTTCTATTACAGAAAAATCTTTTGCTGCCACAATCTTCTCTCCCTGCATCGTTGTTGTATCCAGACCTTCTCTTACCATTAATTCTCTCAATGCACCATTCTCTTGATAGAGATATGTATTGTATTTTTTCCCATTGATCCTTTCCGTATGGATCAGGGCTGTGCGTCCATGAAAGCTGCCGATCTCGATGCTATCCTTTTCATCCCACTGTCTTATCTTTTCTGTTACATAAGAAATATCGATCCGTTCCTCATAATCCTCATTCATCACAGAGGCTGTATGACTATATATATTCGCCCCGATCATACTTAAGGAAAATGCACAAACTGCAAACACTGCAAATAAGATCACAAGAAACATCTGATCTGTCATATGTCTTTGTCTCTCCAAAAACCTCACCTCTCATTCAATGGGATCACCGTAACTTGTGGCATGCGGTTAGACCCAATGATCTCGTATGAGATCACAAACTCGTCTTTGTCATACTCCAATCCATAATGTTTCTCCATATAAGAAAGACTTTCTGGATATCGCCCTTCTACACTGTAACATTGTACCGCCCCTTTGATCACGGATTCTTTCAGACTTTCTTCCTGTCTTTTCTTTGTTTCCCGAAAAATCTGGCTGCTGCTATTCCATAACACAGCCACCATAATGCCACAGATCATAACTGGCAGGAAAATTCGAATTTTATTGTCAATTTTTCTTTGTTTTTGAAAACGATTTCTCAAAATCTGCCTCCCTTATCCGATCCCAGCCATAATACCAACTAGTGGCAGCATGACAGATAATAAAATGATTCCTACGATCACACATAAGATTCCTACCAGTGTCGGTTCTAAAACAGCGATCATCTTCTGAATCTGATCCTGCAGTTGTTTCTGATATAGATCTGCTGCCTGTTCCATTACCTCATCTACGGCACCCGTTTCATAACCAATGATCATCAATCTTTCCTGCATTCCATCAAAAATATGTGCCTCTTTCAACGCTTTCGGAAATGTTTCTCCTTCTTTCATCTGTTCCTGACATTGCTGAATCTTCATTTTCAATGGTTCATAATCTGTCAGTTTCTCAGAAAGTGACAAACTTTCATCCATGTCAAGTCCACTCTTTAAAGCCATCGCCATTCCACTTGCAAATCTTGTCCTTGCACGTTTCCATGCGATTTTCTTCATAAATCCGATGGTCTGTATCTTCGAGATAAATTTAATTCTCACCTTTTTATAAAAAATAACGAAACATGTTATGATCAAGATCACCACTGCCAAAACTACCAAAACAATTGCTGACTGCCTCATCCAATCTCCAATATTCAATAACTGACGTGCAACTCCTGTCATCTCTTGCCCTAATTGCATATATACCTGTTCAAACACTGGCATAACCTTTATAAATAATACTGCAACGATCATCAACAACATCCCGAGCATCGCAACCGGATAAGTCACTGCACTTTTGACCGCTTCTAATGTTTCTTCTTCTCTCTGGTAATACGCTGCCAATGCTTCCATCGTCTCATCCAGTCTTCCTGTCTGTTCTCCGATCTCCGTCATATGAAGTGCATATTCTGGGAAAACCCCTGTTTTCTCCATTGCAGGATAAAGCATTCCACACATTTCAAGTTCTTCACGGATCTCTTTTAAGATCTCCTTGCCTTCTGTCTGAGCATCTCCATCTTCCATAATGTAAATCCCCTCAAGCGATGAAATCCCAGATTTCAAGATCAATGCCATCTGACCACAAAATGTGATCAGTTCTTCGTTGCTAAGTTTCTTCTTCATATCTATCCCTTCTTAATAACTATACTGAAGTACATAATGTTCTCCATTCCCAATATATTCTTTCACATCTTCCTTGTTATCACTATTCGCTGCCAGTGTCGGATCCATTAACTCCCAGCTTTTCCCGTCGAACTGAATGATATTATCTACCCATCCCTTTTCATTCAGCCAGGTACTGATCCAGGCATGATAGATGTCCCCTGAATACCCGATCTCAAGCTTGGTCGGAATCCCCTGCGAACGCAGCATTGCCGTCATCAGCGCAGCATAATCAAAGCAGATTCCTTTCTTTGTCTTCAATGTCTCATCTACCGATGGCAGATATCCACTCTGAACATTCTCTGCTTTCTCATCATCATATTTTACATTCTTGACCACATAATTATAAACAGCTTTGACGATCGCCAGATCATCTTTGGAATCTTTTGCCAGTTTCTTCGCTTCCTTTACTGCTTTCGTCTTACTTGTAAATTCTACATACTGGTTAGGATATAAAAATGGCAGAAATTTATTTTTTAATTTCACCTCAAAACTATCCATCATCAAAATACCGTATTCATCGTCCTGCACATTTTCATATACAGAGATCTGATATGTACCATTTCCACTCGTCAATGGAAAATATGTCGGCTCTTTTGTCTGTTCAATAAAATATTTATATACTTTATTATTCTTTCCGATCACTTCAACACTGATCTTCTTTGCACTTCCCTTATATCGCAGTGCTACATAGCCTTGAGCCACATTCGATATATCAACCACAGCCTCCCCATGATCCAAAACTTCCTTCCCCGGTGCTTCTGGCTTTAATACTCCTGCTTTCTGAGCTGTTACCTGCTTCTTCCGTCCACACCCACCGAATGGTAACATAATGATCAGGCATGTCATGACCAGTATTATTTTTGTGACATACTTCATAAGAATTCTCCTTATATTTACTTTCTCTAGTATAGCAGATTCACAATATGCCTGCTAATTTCACTTACGTATACAAATGCTCCCTTACATAATTCAAAAACTGCTTCTTTGCATAATCCAATGGCTTATTTTTTCTATAAAATAATGATATCACAGAATGTAGTTCATCTTCTAGTGGTATCATTTTAACTCCAGCACATTTAGCTTCTCTATAAACCGTTGAAAATGTGATCGTAACACCAACCCCTTCACTTACAAAACTCATGATCGTATTTGCTTGTGGAAATTCAAAAGCTATTTTCGGTTCAAATCCTGCTTTCTCACAACTCTTATAAAACACTTCGTAACTTCCGCTGCCTCTCTCTGGAAATATAAAAACATCATCTTTCAATTCTTTCAGTTGAAGTCGATCTCTTCCATAAAGTGGATGTTTTTCATATAACACTGCACACAATTTATCATCATACAGTTGGGAAAAACGGAAATTTTTCTGATCTTCCATCATATTTTCTCTCAAGATCAAGAAATCATAACGATCGGAGTTTTCCTGAATCTCACTTGCGATCCTTTCATCGATCACAAGTTTGATATCTGGATATTCTTTCCTAAAATCCGCCACCAATCTTGCAAAATGATATGGTGCAAGAACCGGCATACAACCAATCTTAATTTCCTGATTTTTCTGAACATTTTTCAGCATCTCTTCATAGGTTCCCGTCATTTTCTTTGCATAAGACAAAAAGATCTCTCCTTCTTTGGACAACTCAAATTTCCTTGTATTCCTGCGGATCAGTGTAATTCCTAACTCATTTTCCAACTTACGGATCTGTTTTGATAATGCACCTTGTGTCATGTTACAGGCATATCCAGCTTCTGTGAAATTTTTCTGTTTACATAATTCCATATAATAATATAATTGCTGTATTTCCATTTTCCATATCCTTTTCAAATATCTCCGTATATTCCTATTTGGAATATATCAAATCTTAACTGGAATTGCAATACTTCGTTCTCTCTATATATAATAAGAAACACAAAAGGGAATACGATTGATAAAATATAAAATTTTGATGAAAGGAATCATTGATATTATGAAAAACAAAAAAAGATTTTTTTACCATAGATTGTTATTTTATATTTTAGGACTGTTGATCATGTCTGTTGGTTCTAATTTATTTTTGAAAGCAGCTCTTGGAGTTGCACCTAGCTGTACAATGGCTTTGACATTAAGTTATCTTTCCCCAGTTCACAGCTATGCTTTATTTAACTTCCTAATCAACTCTGCTTTCTTGGTTTGTGAAGCTCTGATCCTTCATAAATTCGGGAAAATACAGTTGACTCAGCTTGGTTTGACTTTTGTTTACTCTTTATTTATCGAATTTACTTCTTATGGTTTATTCTTTATTGAACCTCATGGACTTGCAGCTAAGATTTTACTATCTGTCATTGCATGTGCCGTGCTATCAATAGGTGTCGGATTCACGATCAGTTCTGGGTTCGCTGTTATGCCAATGGAAGGACTTGTGAAAACTATCTCTGATAAGAAAAATATAAGCTTTGGCGCTGTCAGAGTTTGTCTGGAAGTTTTATTTACTATATGTTCTGCGATCGCTTCTTTTGTATTGCTTCCAGAATTACCATCCGTCGGAATCGGAACCGTGATCGCCGCTTTCTTAAGTGGTAATATTACAAATATATTTTCTTCTCTATTTCATAAGAGAATCAATGCCTATCTTGGATTTCAGGCATGATCCTATAGAAAAAACCGTAATCTCAAATGAACCTCTTTGGATTACGGTTTTTTATTTTATCCTGATTCTTTAGTTTTTGCCTATTCCCATGGATCAATTTGCTGATTCGTCGGTACGACTTTGATCTTCTTTGAAATCGTTATCTTTGTCCCTGTTTTTAATTTTGCAGAAATCGTCGCTGTTCCAGCTTTATTCCCTGTGATTCTTCCATTCGAGTCAACAGATGCCACGGATGGATTACTACTCTTCCATGATGTGAAAGATGATGCATTGATCACCGTTGGATACACACCATACTCTTTCATCATTTTTCCTTGATATGTTGGCTTCATCTGCATTTTCTCTGTTTCCCATATTGTTCCATATCTGCTGTCTAGTTTTAAATAGCTCTTCTTTAAATATGAATTCTTTGTCACAATATTTTTTGTAAATTGCTTTCTTGCCTTGGATTTTTCTACTTTCTTTGCTTTGGAACTGCTAAAGTCTAATACCCAGGTGTTGGCTTCATACCCATCTCTTGACACAACCGTAACTGCTGCAACCCCTACACTTTTTGCATTCGAAAGTAACAGACCCTTTCTATGTGTGGAAGAATTGATCCAACCCTTTACGATCTGTTTCGGTGTAGTTCCTGCGGATTGTGCGCAGTTTTCATAGATGATCTTCTTGTTGATACTTTTTGAAAGCTTTCCATTTGGTCTTCTATGCGGACTTGTTTCTGGAATATAGATCGTTGTTTCAAATCCACGCATAATTGCTGAATTTGTCAATCCTCGATCCATCTTCAATGCTTTGCGTCCATTTTTCTTACGGTATTTGTTCACTTCTTTTAAGATTTTCTGTGCATCACTATAGTCCTGATATCCTGTAACAGATAATTTTCCTGTAGAAGCAGCCTCTACCTTCTTCTGACTGACTCCTGCAGTTGTAAATAGCATTGCCGCTGCTAATGCAATACTGGCAGCTCTTCTTGATAGTTTCCTCATAAACTTTCTCCTCTCATACTTTTGATCATGGTACCTTTATATAATTTGTGCGCAGATATCATTCAAACAACATCTCTCACAATGAGGCTTTGTTCTTGCCGTACAGACATCTCTTCCATGCCATACCAGCCTGTGGCAGAAATCACTTCCTTCTTCTGGTGGAATAATCTCCCATAATGCCATCTCAACTTTTTTAGGGTCTTTTATCCCATCAACCAATCCAATCCGGTTTACCAAGCGGATACAATGTGTATCCGTAACGATCGCAGGTTTGCCAAAAACATCTCCCATGATCAGGTTGGCACTTTTTCTTCCGACCCCAGGAAGACTTAGGATCGATTTAAAATCGGTTGGGATCTTACCGTTATATTCATCTCTTAAAACTTTCATACATTTGCTGATGTCTCTTGCCTTGCTCTTTCCAAGACCACAGGGCCGTACGATTTCTTCAATATCTGCAACGTCTGCTGCTGCCAGTGCTTCTACTGTTGGATATTTTTCAAATAATCCTTTTACTACGACATTTACTCGTGCATCCGTACACTGAGCCGCCAGTCTTACACTAACTAATAATTTCCACGCCTGATCATATTCCAATGTACAGTCTGCATCTGGATATTCATTCTTCAGCCGCTCAATGACTTCTAGTGCTAGTTCTTTTTTATTCATGTAACAGTATCCGTTACTGAAAACTTATAAAAAGTTATAAACCTTTATGTTTCATTCCTACTTCAACGAGTATGCTTTTGTAA
>OGZT01000173.1_pt1 | contig 51578 bp, 40 predicted proteins | sample 1576891 | NCBI WGS metagenome assembly OGZT01 (sample SAMEA3541521, study PRJEB24748) | human gut metagenome | biome: human gut; feature: human-associated habitat; material: faeces | place: China | collected 2012 | reverse complement strand
CAATTTCGTAATGTCTGGGCAGATACGCCTATAATTTTTGAAAATTCATGTATAGGATAATATTTACTCAAAGTATCAACTCCTTTCAATAATATTCCACTCAATATCTCATAAAACTCAACATGTGCTTATATGATTTTATGATTTATTTTTAACTGCTAATAACCTCCAGATAATAAAATATAAAAGTATCAATTTAACTAATTAATATTAATATACCACTGGACGGAAATGTTTCTGTAATTACGGAATGAAATGTAGTCTAATGGTCATGAATATCAGAAAAGCCAGTAATGTTTCGGGTATATATCAAAAACATTACTGGTCTTTTTTATAAGATTATTCCACACTTTTTATTCGATACAGGGAATCTCATAATTCCAGGATTTACGGATGTCGTCCATGATTTTCATGATCCTTATTGTTTCCGCATGAGACATTTCCGGACACTCTGTTTTTCCCTCATGAATTGCTTTCATGCAGGATTCTACCTCATATTCATATCCTGAGATCTGTTCCGGCACAACATAAGAAGCCACTTCTTTATGTTCGGTATCAAACACTGTAATCTTTTCCGGATTATTGATATTCTGCACCTGCATATATCCTCTGGTTCCGAAAATACTTCCCATTCTGTCTGAGATTTCCCTTGCTCCACACTGAAGGGTTGCCATGCGGTTTCCCTCAAACACCATGGCAATGCTATCCAGAATATCCACTCCATTCTGAAAGATTGCAGTAGCCTTTACATCCTTTACCTTATCGCCAAGCACCATGGAGGCAAAATTGATTGGATATACGCCTACATCCAGAAGAGCACCTCCTGCAAGCTCCGGTTTACGGATACGTTCCACATGACTTACTGTATAGCTGAGATTCGCGGTAACTGCCGTAACTTCTCCGATCACACCACTTTCAATAATATCGTTGATCATCTTTCTGGACGGCATATATCTTGTCCAGATTGCTTCTGTGATCAGAAGCTTTTTCTCTTTTGCAAGGTCAAATAATTTTTGTGCCTGCTCTGCATTTACAGTAAATGCCTTTTCACAAAGCACATGCTTTCCCGCTTCCAGACACATCTTTGCATGCAGATAATGGTGTGAATGAGGAGTTGCGATATAAACCAGTTCAACCTCATCATCTGCCAGCATTTCCTCATAGGATCCATATGCTTTTTTTACTTCATATTTCTGTGCAAATACCCGGGCACGTTCCAGATCACGGGCAGCAACCGCATACGCCTCCACATCTTTCATTCCTGCCACTGTTTTCGCCATAGTAGAAGCAATGCCTCCTGCTCCCAGAATACCTAACTTCATTTTATTGTCCTCCCATATTTCTTCGCTACTCCAGAGCGTGTCTGAAAAAGGCTTTCTGCAAGATGTGCGTCACAATTTGTGGGAGATTTTGTTCGAATAAAGGCGTCATAGCGGGCTACAACAACCGAATTCGGGAAAAATATACCTCAAAATGGGGCGTGCAGATTGTGGGAATGATTTTTCAAATACGCTCTAATACCTATTCTTAATTTTACAGCATCATCGCCCGGAGAACAAGTTTATTCCGTTATATGTTTATCCCATATCATTCATTTATTTTTTCAGTTTCTCTTTTTTTCGTTTCGTCATCAACCCTCCAATCCTTCCGGTCTCTTTCGCAGACAGACTTTTCCATCCATCACTCAATACTCTGTCCAGCAGTCCCATTTCCTCTGCAATTTCATACTTCATTCTGACCTCCGGCAATAATTCTCCATCAAGATAAGCTTTTATTTCCTTCTCTTTATCCAAAACAGCCCACACTCCTTTTCTTTGGAGTATGGGCTGTTTTCTTAATTTTTATACTGTATTTCATTCAAACGGATATTCGCAATCCGCTTCGCTACTTGCCTGATTCGGTTAAACTTCTGTCTATTACAGATTCTGTTATCTTTTAGGAATAATAATTGCAGCAATGATATATGCCCAGATTCCCGCACCGCCAAAGCAGGTCAGGATAACCCATGCCAGACGCACCAGCGTAGGGTCAATATCAAAATATTCTGCAATTCCTCCACATACACCGCAAAGCATACTGTTTTCTGATGATTTGTATAAACGTTTGTCACCCATGTTCCATTTCCTCCTTAAACCCAGATTAGTCAAGCAGATAAAATCATCCGCTTCGCTACTTACTCTACACCGAATAACTTCCTGATTCGGTTAAATACCACTTTTATTTCTGCACGTCAGAGTATATGCTCTTCAGGATATCTGCAAATCTCTGTGTTCTTTCCCGGAGAAATCTACTGATATATTTCCCATACCGCACTCCAGATCCAGTTTCCTGTCTGCGCCTTTATTGGAAATGGTTTTCTCCCGTCCAAGTCCACTGTAGGAATCAGAACCTACATTCAGATTTCCCACTCCACATTCCAGATCATAATTATAATCCTCCTGCGTACCGGTCAGTGTCAAATCCAGTTCACCCAGACCACATTCTCCATCTGTCTTCCTGGCGCTCAGATCTGCAAATGTCATACTTCCGGTTCCGATTTCCAGATCTGCCTCCCTTGCAGTCACCGGATTCTTACTTTCAAATTCCCCGGCTCCCATCTCCACACTCAGCTTCTCTGTCTCAATATCTCTGTTCAGATAAACAGTACCTGCACCCATCTCAATCTCCAGCTCCTGAAGCTTAACATCTTCCGGATAGGAAATATGCACCTTTCTGGTTTTAGACAGCTTTTTCGTGCTTCTGACCTTAAGAGTATCCGAACTCTCCTTCACTGTCACATTCTTCCCACTGTCATCATAAACTCTGACACAGAAACTGTCGCCCTCTTCCAGAATCAGCTCATCGTACTTCAGCTCTATATCCAGCTTTGTGGGCTGATACTTCAACTGATATACAGTGCCATCTTCCTCATTCTCATCAACAGCGCGGGCATAATCCTCACTGTCGTCACAGTCGTCGCTGTCGTCATAATCATCGCTGTCATAGTCATCGCTGTCATCATAATCATAATCGTCATCATAATCATCGCTGTCATCATAATCATAATCCCCATCTGCCACCAGAAGCACCCTTTTCAGACTTTTCACCCCTGTCAGTTCCGACATACTGGCTCCCATAACACCACCGGCAGCTGTCAGCCCGATTCCCACAGCACCAAAAATCCCCGCTGCGATCAACATTCCTTTTGTAAACTTCTTCATTTAACCTCCTCCTTTCTCTTTCTGTAGAGCAACCTGTTAAAAAAATCGGTAATCTTCCGAAACCATTTCGGCACAATGTGTACTGCGATGCTGATCAGTCCTAATATCATAAGGATTGCCAGAGCAATCATCAGACATCCAATTCCTATGGTCAGGATCCCGGTTCCGGTCATTACAGCCAAAAGCCCTGCTCCAGCCACAACAGCTGCAATTCCGCCAACCAGTAAAGCCATAGCGCCTATGCCCAATCCAACGATCAGCCAGAACGGAAGCAGTAAGATTCCAACTGCAAATGTCAGAATCCCACCAACAGCCCCCTTAACAAAAGGAGAAATAAAAACCAGCAGGATCACCGCAAGGATCAGCACCGCCTGATTCCCCTTTCTGAAAAAACGCTTCCCTGTTCCCGACTCTTCTCCATATTTCTCAGGCATCTGTCCTCTCTCTTTAGTCCGGGCATCCTCATAGCCATGCTCCGTATATTCTCCATACTCATAGCCTCCTGCCGAACCTTTCAGATCCGCCTTGATGATCGCTGCAACCTTCTCTGGACTTCCAAGTTCCCTGAGCACCGAAGCTTCATTCTCAGCTCCTGCATCATCGAAATAACTATTATAAAAATCAAGGGCATCCTGCCTCTCTGTCTCGGAAATATCAGCAAGCAGCTTCTCCAGCTCCTGCATAAACTGCGCCCTGTCCATCATCCTATTCCTCCCTCAAACATCCCGCTTATCTTGGATGCATAAATTTTCCATTCAGCTTTATAAAACTCCAGCTGCGCAGCACCTCTGTCCGTCAGCTTATAATAACGCCGGTTACGTCCTGCATACGCCATATCGTAAACCTCCAGACAATCATCCTTCTGCAGCCTCCTGAGCACCGGATACAAAGTAGACTCCGAAACATCCAGAACTCCACGCACATCCTGCGTGATCTTATACCCGTAAGTCCCTTCCTTCTCCTTAGAAACAACCGCCAGAACAACCGCATCCAGAAGCGCAGCACCCGTATTAAAAACCATATGCTCACTCCCTCGTTTCAATTATGTTCTGTACAGACAGCATCATCTCTGCAATCCAGCCTTAGAGCGTGTCTGAAAAATGCTCCAGACTATACCAAAGGTAAACGCCATTTCACATCTGATACATTTATTCCATCCTGTTCACATACTATACAGAACATCAATATTGTTTTGTTAACGATATTATATGATGTATAATATGATTTTGTCAATACTATTTAGCAAAAATCATTTATACTTTATAATCATATTGATACCTTTACCGAAAATACCTCCTTAACGTCTTCCGGTTTACTATAGCACTCCTCATAAATAATGTATTTAAAAGCATTGCTATATATCAATTTCTTATTTCATAAATTACTGCAAACAATCCAGTCCATCATAGCGTGAAGTCCTGCTGAACTGTCTTGATTGCATTATTTTATGGAATTGCTATAATATTTCATAAACTTAATATTCCATAAACCTCACGTTATACTACAGTCATTTTCAGTAAACAGCGCAGGAAAATATATCTGTCTGAGTGCATTTGCAGGCATCTTAGATCTTCTTAGCCGGTAGAAATCTGCGTTATGGAGAAAAATCGCAACCTGTCTGAGCGAAGCCTGCAGCGGAGCGAGTTTTGCATTTTTCTCCATGCTTTTAGCAGATTTTTACCGACTTAGAAGATCTTAGATGCCGAAACCGCACTCAGACAGATATATTTTCCTGCGCGTCCCCCCACCAACCCAAAACTACAGCAAAGGAAACCAACCCATTATGAACGAAAATACAACACCCCTCCACCCCGCATTCCTCACCCGAATGAAGAAAATGCTCGGCAACGAATACCCCGCCTTTCTCTCCAGCTTCAGCGCCCCCCGAACCTACGGCCTGCGCATAAACACCTCCAAAATCACCTGCGAAGACTTCGAAAACCTGTCTCCATTCCCAACCCGTCAGATCCCATGGATCAAAAACGGCTACTTCTACGATGAAGACATCCGTCCTTCCAGATGCCCATACTACCAGGCCGGCCTCTACTACCTTCAGGAACCCAGCGCCATGACCCCCGCCTCCCGCATCCCCATCGAGCCGGGTGACAGAGTCCTGGACCTCTGCGCAGCCCCGGGCGGCAAGGCAACTGCAGCAGGCGCAGCACTTCAGGGACAGGGACTTCTGGTAGCAAACGATATCAGCACTTCCCGCGCCAGAGCCCTCCTTCGCAACCTGGAACTCTTCGGCATCCCAAATGTCTTCGTAGCAAACGAAACACCTGCAAAGTTAACCAAAGCATTCCCCGAATTCTTCGACAAGATCATCCTGGATGCCCCATGCTCCGGAGAAGGAATGTTCCGTAAGGAAGAAGCCCTTGCCAAAGACTGGACTCCCGAAAAATCCCTGGAGCTTTCCGAAATCCAGAAAGAGCTTATCCTCCAGGCAGCTGATATGCTCCGTCCCGGCGGACTGATGCTTTACTCTACCTGCACATTCGCACCTGCAGAAGACGAACAAACTGTTTCCTGGCTTCTGGAAAACCGTCCTGACATGGAACTGGCAGAAATGGAAGATTATGAAGGCTTCTCCCATGGAGTTCCTGAATGGGGAAACGGAAATCCTGAACTTATCAAATGCATCCGGATTTTCCCACACAAAATGAACGGAGAGGGACACTTCCTTGCGCTCTTCCATAAAAAAGGACAGGCAATCAAGGAAAGCTCCCGTCCTCACACAAAACCGGACAAAAACGCATTTCCACTGATTGAGGAATTTCTGAACGAAATCGGTCTGAAAACCCTCTGCGGCCAGCCGTTTGACTGGGAACGTGTGGAAATCCGCGGTGATAAAGCCTACTATCTTCCCCCGGTTGCCCACAACTTCCGTGGCATCACCTTCTTAAGAAACGGTCTCTATCTCGGTGACCTGAAGAAAAACCGCTTCGAGCCGTCTCAGCCACTTGCACTGACGATCCGCAAAGATGAAGCAGAAGCAGTCATCTCTCTCACCGCTTCTGACGAAAGGATCACCAGATATTTAAAGGGCGAAACCTTAAATATCGAACCCGAAGAAGCAGCTCACAAAAAAGGCTGGCATCTCCTCTGTGCAGATGGATATCCCATTGGCTTCGGTAAACTGGTCAACCAGATCCTGAAAAACAAATATCCGGCAGGGTGGCGCGTATAACACGCGCTTATCCCTGCCGGATATTTGAATTCACAATAATAATTTTCATTCCGCTTACAGCAATATCTCTTTCTGCAATGTAAACGAATAAATGATCTTTTCCTTCACTCTTTTCCCCGTCATCCGCTCCAATGCCCGGGCATAATCCTCAAGCTGCACATGATACAGATCGATCAGCTTCTGTTCCTGTCCTCTCTTCACTCTATCCGTTTTATAGTCCACAAGAACAATCTCTTCCTCTTCCATAAAATAGGCATCGATAATTCCCTGCACCAGCACTGCTTCGTTCTTCCACCCATCATCGAGCATAGAAGCACTTCTCTGGATCACAAAAGGCTGTTCTCTGTAAAGATGTTTTTTCATAGCAGCTTTCTTCATCCTCTGCCCCAGCCCGGACTCCACAAACCTCCTGATATCCCGGATCCGGATACATTCTGCTTCCTGCTCTGTCATTTTCTGGCTCTCCAGAAGTCTCTTTAACTGAGCCCGAAGCTGTTCCTCTGTATCTGCTTCTGCATAATCCAGACATTCCATTACTCTGTGGTAAGCAGTACCTCTGGCAGCCCCCTTATACTCTTCCTGCTTCTCTGCCATAAATGCAGGAACCGGCGCTTCCTGTTCTTCCTCCTGCTCTTCGGCAGACACACTGATATTCTCTTCCAGTTCACTTTCATCATGCCAGCTTCTCTTTTTCAGATCCGAAACACTGACTTTAACTGGAATATCTTCCAGATATTTATACGGATATACAAAGGAAAATCTCTTCTCTATCTCTTCCTTCACAACCTCATCATACACTTTATTTTCATCCCAGTTCTTCAGATATTCCTCCTGCATCTGGTTTCCTGCCTGGATGAGAACTGCCTTTTCTGTCATCTGACGGACAGTGATCTTTTTTATCACAAACTCAGAGATATCATCGTAAATCCCCGGCTGTTTCTTCATGAGGATTCCATATTCCCACAGAAGTTCACTCATGGCCCGATGCCGCACCAGCGCAGGCAGTACAAAAGCCCAGTAATTCTTTGCTTTCATTCTGGTTCCCAGTGGGAGCAGTTCTTCTTCCTCATCCAGAAAACGCGACAGCGACAACATCTGCTTTTCCAGCTTTCCAACTGTTCCTGTAAGGATCAGTTTCTCCTTTGCTCTTGTCATGGCAACGTAAAGTACCCTCAGTTCCTCTCCCAGACTCTCTTTCAGAAGCTGTCTTCTGATCACCTGCTTATTCAGTGAAGATGCGATCACTCGTTTCTCCGGTATGATAGCATCCGCCCCTATTCCCAGTTCCGGGTGAAGCAAAAGACCTGCATTCATATCCTGAAAATTAAACTGTTTTCCCATACCGGCCACAAATACTACCGGAAATTCAAGTCCCTTACTCTTGTGAATCGTCATAATCTCCACTGCTGTATTGCCCGCTCCTGTCAGATTAACCTCTCCATAGTCCACCTCATACGCCTGTAGCTGTTCGATATAACGGACAAAGTTAAACAGACCTCTGTAGCTTGTCTTCTCGTAGTCCATAGCTTTCTCCACAAGCATGGTCAGATTTGCAAAACGCTGCTCCCCTCCCGGAAGTGCCCTTGCATAATCTCCATACCCGGTTTCTTTCAGCACATAAAGGATCAATTCGTGGACCGGCGTATATGTAGCCATATTTCTTACCTTTTCAAGGAGACTCAGAAATCCTTTTAATTTAATATTCAGAGAGTTCTTTTCATCTGTTCGCAGATTACTGTTTAACAATTCAGATTTCAGCTTATCCGGATCCAGTTCTTTTTCGGGGATTTCATTTTCTCCTGCATATGCAGAAACACTCTCATAGAGCAGACCATCAGGATACTGTATTCTAAGTTCTGCCAGTTCCTGGGATGTGCATCCGACGATCGGTGAACGAAGCACTCCCATAAGCGGAATATCCTGCAGCGGATTGTCACACACCTTAAGATAATTCAATACAGTCACAATCTCGGTTGCAGAGAAATATCCTGTTCTTGATGTACAATATACGGGAATCCCCTGAGATGCCAGTACTTCCCTGAAGGTTTCTGCCCATCCATAGGCAGTTCGCAGCAGGATTACAATATCCCCGTATTCCACAGGCCGGTATTCCTTCGTCTCTTTATCTACGATCTGTTCTTTTCCCACAATTTCTTTAATTCTCTGTGCAATGGCCAGCGCCTCCAGTTCCTGCCCGGTCTGATTTTCCATTTCCCTGCGGTTTCCCGATGCACCTGCGTCTTCATAGTCCTGTACATCAGACAGTTCTTCTCCGTCTCTCTCGACCAGAAGAACCTCTGTCTTTACAAATTCCTCTGACTCTCCTTCCGGAAAAGAAGCTCCGGGATAAAGGGCTGCATCTTTGTCATAGGTAATCCCTCCCAGGTCTTCCCCCATGATCTGTCGGAAAATAAAGTTTACACTCTCCAGAACCTGTTCCCTGCTCCGGAAATTTTTGTGCAGGTCAATTCTCTGCTCCTGTGCTTCTTCTGTGGAATAACTTTTATATTTTTCCATGAAAAGCTCCGGCCTTGCCAGACGGAAACGATAGATACTCTGCTTTACATCTCCTACCATGAAGATATTTTTCTTCTGGTTGATCCACCCGGATACTGCTGTTGTCAGAAGCTCCTGCACTAAGTTACTGTCCTGATATTCATCCACCAGGACTTCATCATACTTTGCGGAGAGCTCTCTCGCAGCCTGAGACATATGGATTTCTTCCCCTTCTTTCGTCATCAGTATCTGCAGGGCAAAATGTTCCATATCCGTAAAATCCAGAATATTCTTTTCTCTCTTCGCCTCTCCGAACTGTTTTTTAAATCGTGCCGTCAACTCAACTAACATCTCTATTGGGCCTCTGATATATCTGATCACTTCCAGAAGTTCTTTCTCTGCACTCTGGAAATATCGCTGCCCCAGTTCCTTCAGAATCCCCTTTTCCTCATCCCGAAGATCTTTCACTCTCTGCTTCTTCTGTTCATCTACATCCGCAGCCTTCTTTGTGCTCAGCCGGGCAAATGAGGGTTTCATAAGTATTTCTGCAGTTCCATTATAATCTCTTTTCTCTGCCAGTTCCTGCAGACTTCTTATAAGAAGCAGATCACTGCTCAGTGCCTCATCATACAGATACGGACCATCCGGCTCTAAGCAGATTCTTCGAGCCTCCTGCACCAGAAGCTTCGCTTCCTGCAGTTCATCCTTCACTGCATCCCAGAGCATCCTCATCCACTCAGTCTCTCTTAACTCTTCCAGGGAATCAATCCTGTAATCATCCATACACCCGGACAGCCATTCCTGCGGAAAAGGATTGCTCATAGCCATTTCATATAATTTCTGTATCAGGTTTCCCAGATTTTCATCTGACTTTCCTGTTGCAAAACATTCCACGAATTTCTGAAACTTTTCATCTTTTTTGGCATAATATTCTTCAAGCAGTGCTTTCACAACATCTCCTCGCAGAAGCTTCAGTTCCCCCTCATCTGCCGTCCGATATCCCGGATCCAGTCCGATCAGATGAAAGTAATTCCGGATAATATAGGCACAGAAACCATCAATAGTTGTAATCTGTGCAGTATGAAGCAGGGTTGTCTGTCTCTGCAGATGCTCATTATCGGGATCTTCACAGAGTGCTTTTTCAATAGCTGCCGAGATTCTCTCTTTCATTTCACCTGCTGCCGCCCTTGTAAATGTCATGATCAGCAGTCTGTCAATATCCACAGGGTGTTCTTTATCTGTTATCTTACTCAGGATACGTTCTACCAGTACTGCCGTTTTTCCGGACCCGGCTGCCGCACTGACCAGAATATTTCTGTCCCGCAGCCGTATAACCTCCTGCTGCTCCTTTGTCCACTGTACGCCCATCTTATTCTGCCTCCCTGTCAAATGCTTTCCATAATTCCTCATCAGAGAAGTTTTTCAGTCTGCGGAATTCATATCCTGACAGCCTGCGGTCAAATCCACATACCGTCATATACGGACAATAAGTACACGCATTCTTTTTTCCGAGCTCATAGGGAGAAACCTCTGCATCTCCCTCCAGAATAGAACTTCTTATCTTTTCAATCTTCGTCCTTACATACCGTCCAAGCACTGCAAACTGCGTTCTGTCTGCCACAGAAGAATTTTTGCGGAAGCTTCCGTCCTTATTAAATGCGACAGGAATGGAGCCAAGACTGCTGTCCATCCTGTACACAAGCTCCGGATCTGCCTGAACCAGCCCATTCATCTTCAGTTCTTTCATAAGACCTGCACTGACTGCTTCCACATCCGCATCTATCTTCTCCTGGATCATAGGATCCTTGATATTGTAATAGAAAACTCCCGCAGGAATAATCTCCTTATCCGGATATTTCTTCTGCTCTACACGCAAGGCACCATCCAGATAGATCATTAACTGTAACTGCAGGCCATGATACAGATAAACCAGGTCAAAGGATGTATTTCCGGTTTTATAATCAATTACCTTCACATACACCTTATTCTGATCTTCCATAATATCTACTCTGTCAATTCGACCTCCCCCGAAGGTTACCTCAAAGCCTTCCGGCTGAAATTCTCCCTGTTCCAGCTGTTTCTGAAGTGCCCATACCGTCCTTCTTAGGATTCTCCTTGTTCTCTCAATCATATATTCATTCCTGGCACTGCTTTTGAGCACCGTGTTTCCATAATCTGCCACAATATTATCCAGACACCGGTCCGCAATCTCATTCCGTTCCTGTTCTGTCAGCTCTGTCCATTTCATGCCTCTTTTTCGCACTTCTTCTGCAAAGCTTTCCAGTGCTCCATGCATAACATTTCCCATATCCATAGGTTTAAACTCATATTCCACACGCTCGGTAAGCTTCATTCCATACTGAAGGAAATGTGCAAATGCACAGGCTGCAAAACGTTCCAGTCTGGTAGCACTGTAAGGTGAAACCTCTCCGTATAATGCCTTCGCCACACTCTGGCTGATAATGTCCTCTGGTTTTCCGGCAAAAGCCGACTGTACCAGCTTCTGTACTCTGCTTCTGTATTCCGGATTCCGCAGATACCAGCTGTAAAGCTCTCCAAACACTGCATCCGTCTCATCTACCTGCTCCAGAATATCCTCATGTTCTTTCTCTGTCTCCTGTACCAGCTTCTCCAGAAACAGATCAATCCCAGCTTCCGGATTTTCTGGATAACAATAATTGTTTATAGAATTTTTATGGGGTCTGACCCCGGCTCCACCCTCAATTTCCAGTTTCGGATACAGACTGCGTATACTCCCGATCAGATATGCCGGGCTTATGCCTTCTCCTTTTGCATTGGTATCACTATAGGAGAGGATCAGCTTTTCTCCCGGTTTCGTCATATTCAGATACAGATAAAACCTCTGCATATTCATCAGTTCTTTAGGCCCCGGTGCCAGTTCCACTCCCTGCTCCTGGAAGAAATCCCTGTCAAGCTCTGATAAGATTCCGCCTGTCTGTGTGCTCTTTGGGATATTTCCCTCATTCACGCCAACAAAGAACAACGCCTTAATCTCCTTTAAGCGGGATCGTTCCATATCACCCACCATTACCTGATCTATGCTCGGCGGAATCAGCGCTACTTTTGCCTGAGAAAGTCCTGATTCCAGAAGCTGTCGGAACTCCTGTCTGTTTACCGTTTCTTCGCCAAGAATCTCAACCATCTTATCCAGCAGGTCCATCACAATTCCATAAATCTGGTTATATTCTTTTTCCATTGCTTTATCGCCTGACTCTTTAAACTTTCGCTCCTGTCGTTTCAGTTTCTGCCAGACATTGCTTTTTTGGATAAACTCATAGAGAATCCGGCAGTACTCTTCCACTGTCTTCTTCCCGGAACCAAATCCCTGCGCAAGTTCCCTTACTTCTTCCGCAAAGATTTCTCTGATCTCATTCAGTTCCTGTATCTTCTCCGCTTCCATTCCTCTGTACACACGAACCCATTTTTCAGACCATTTCTTATATCCACGGATTCCCAGCGCCAGCACGTAATTCTCCAGCTTATCAGCCTGTTCTCTGGTAACTTCTGACATCCCGCATCTGAGATAACGGAAAACACTCTCATAAGGAAATCCCTGTACCGCCATCTCCATGGCAGCGCGCAGATACTCCACAAAAGGATTCATCATTACCGAATGCTTCTCATCAATAAAATATGGAATATCTGCCTCCTCAAATACCTGTGCTGCAAGTCTTGCATATTCTTCCAGATTTCCTGTGATCACTGCAATTTCACCATAGCGGTATCCGCAGGTACGCACAAGTTCTGACATCCTTCTGGCAGCCTCCCGCATTTCTTCCAGTGGGGATGGCGCAGTAAATATTTTTATCTCCTGCTGTTCTTCGGCATACACGCCTTTTCTGTAGCGGAAGATATTTTTCTCCAGAAACTGTAAGGCAGGTGCCTGTGCAAACCGGGACTGTCCGGATGGTTTCAGATACACTGGATCCTCCAGATCTCTGGTCAGCCCTGCAAGTGCCCGTATCATCTGCTTGCTCATAAAGAAAAGCTGATAAGGTTTTCCCGGAGAAAAAGCATCCTCCCGTTCGTCCATAGTCACAGTAACACTTATGCGGTCAGCAATGACCAGAAGTTCCCTGAGCACATTGACCTGAATTGGCGTGAATCCGGTAAATCCATCAAAGAGAAATTCCGCTCCCTTAAGTTTTTCGGAAAAAGGAAGCTGTTTAAGCAGGACATCCATCACCTCTTCCCCTGTCATATAATGCCCCTTCAGGAATTCCCTGAATGACTGATAAAGGATTCCCACATCCTTAAGCTTCATTTCAAGTAATGGCTGATCTTTGGCCTTCTCTTTCATTTCTGCCAGATTCTCTTCTCTGATATCATACTGCATAAATTCTGAAACCAGAGACTTCACCTCATCCAGATATCCCGGCTTATTCATCTGACTTCCCAGATAGGCAAGTTCCTTTCTGTGCTGCTGCACCATTTTCTGCAGCACCATGCTTTTTCCCGTATCTTCCAGAACCTTTCTGTGATCTCCGCCGGTTTCTTCAAATACACGGTACGCAAGACGTTCAAAGCTCAGGATGTCAATATTCAGGATTCCTTTTCCCGGATGCATTTCCACCAGCGTCTTCTGTGTCTGCATGGTAAACTGCTCCGGAACAATAATATAGTAATTTCTCTCCGGATGTTCCATGGACTCCCGGATTACTCTCTCATATGCAAAATAAGACTTTCCGGCACCGGAACTGCCGATAATAAACTGTAATGACATTCTTCTCTCCTTACTGTCGGTTACTCACATTCGTTATTTCAGTATATCATAATTTAAGCACTTCTGTAATAGAATATACAAAACCATCCAGGAGGCGTGTACCATGAGTGCAAAAACAAAAATCATAGTCCTACATATGAAGGAAGTTATATACACCGGCATTTTCCTTCTTCTTGCTGTCATCCTGGCTATTGTACTTTTTTTCATGTTTGGATCCGGTCAGAAAAAAAGTGCCTCAGCCGATGCCAAAAGCCTGTACAAACCGGGAATTTATACTTCCTCCATCGACCTGAATGAAAACACCTTTGACCTGGAAGTAACCGTTGACTCTGACAGGGTAACTTCCATCCGTCTGGTAAATTTAAGCGAAAGCACCGCAGCCATGTTTCCTCTCATGGAACCGGCTCTGGAATCACTGGCTAGCCAGATCTATACCTCCCAGTCGCTGGAAAATATCCAATATTCCGAAGATCAGAAATATACCTCCATGATTCTTTTGAATGCAATTGAAACAGCACTGAAAAAAGCGGAGAACAACTGATCGTTCTCCGCTTCGCCATGCAAAATCACGCGGATAAAATCCTCCACTCCGCTATGCGATTCTAAATATCCATATTTTCAAGCTGCTCCAGCCATACTCCTGCACTTGCATCACTTGGCATTCTCAGATCACCTCTCGGTGAAACCGCAACGCTTCCCACCTTCGGACCATCCGGAAGGCAGGAACGTTTAAACTGCTGTGCAAAAAATCTCCAATAGAAGGTTTTCAGCCATTTGAAGATTGTCTCCTTATCATACATTCCTTCAAAAGTCTCACATGCCAGCCTGTAAATTTTCTCCGGTTCAAATCCTGCACGAAGCATATAGTACAAATAGAAATCGTGAAGTTCATAAGGTCCCACCAGATCTTCTGTCTTCTGTGCGATCTTGCCATCCTTAGGCGGCAGAAGCTCTGGACTTACCGGTGTATCCAGAATATCAAGAAGAACCTCTGTCAGCTTCTCATCTTTGCAGGTATCCGCATAATAACGTACAAGATGACGCACCAGAGTTTTCGGCACTGAAGCATTCACGCCGTACATGGACATATGGTCACCATTGTAGGTTGCCCATCCCAGAGCCAGCTCAGACAGATCTCCTGTTCCCACCAGAATCGAGCCATCCTGATTTGCACTGTCCATCAGGATCTGCGTTCTCTCTCTTGCCTGGCTGTTCTCATAAGTCACATCATGCACAGACGGATCATGAGCAATATCCCGAAAATGTACATTTACCGCTTCTTTGATATTGATCTCACTTAAAGTCGCACCCAGACACTGACTTAATTTACAGGCATTCTGATAAGTTCTGTCTGTGGTTCCAAAGCATGGCATGGTAATACAGTGGATATCCTTTCTGTCCGCACCGGAAAGGTCAAAGGCTCTTGCGATCACAAGCAGTGCCAGTGTGGAATCCAGACCTCCGGAAAGTCCCACTGTTGCCTTATGGCAATGGATATGATCCATACGTTTCTTAAGTCCCATTGCCTGGATATTCAGAATTTCATCACAGCGCATATCCCTTTCTTCTTTTCGTGAAGGTACGAAAGGATACTGCGAATATTTTCTGGTCAGCTTTGTCTCTTCCACATTCAGATGGAAGCTCACTTTAATATGATCACTGTCGTCAGCCGGCTGATAAGTAGTCAGTCTTCTTCTCTCATCGTTCAGCCTCTGCACATCAATCTCACTGTATACAATACCATTGTGGAAACGTTTTCCTTCTGCAAGGATTACTCCATTCTCTGCGATCATATTCTGACCGCCAAAGACCAGATCCTGTGTGGACTCACCTTCTCCTGCATTTGCATATACATATCCGCACACCAGACGTGCAGACTGTCCGGAAACAAGATCTCTGCGGTAGCTGTCCTTTCCGACCATCTCATTGCTGGCTGACAGATTCACGATCAGATTCGCTCCTGCCTGTGCATGGAGAACGCTTGGCGGCAGTGTCACCCATAAATCCTCGCAGATCTCTGCAGCTGCCACAAGCTCCGGCTCCTCCTCACAGATAAAAAGAATATCTGTTCCGAAAGGAACTCTCTTTCCCTCAATATCCACATATTCCAGACAGCCAAGACCTGATGCAAAATGGCGCTGCTCATAAAATTCTCCATAGTTTGGAAGATAAGTTTTCGGAACCAGCCCAATGATCTCGCCTCTGTTTAAAACTGCTGCCACATTATATAATTTTCCATGATTTCTGAAAGGCACACCTACAAAAACAAGGGCATCCACATCAGCAGTTTCCTTTGTGATCTTCAGCAAAGTTTCCCAGGCGCTGTCGAGAAGACGTCTCTGCAGGAAAAGGTCCTGACAGGTATAGCCTGTGATACAAAGCTCCGGAAAAGTCATAACCTTCACATGTTCTTTCTCCATCTCATGGATCAATCTGATAATCTCATTTCCATTGGCATTGCAGTCTGCAACTGTGATATAAGGTGTTGCGGCTGCTGTTTTGATATAACCGTTTTTCATTTTCTACCTCTTCTTCCCTGTGCTCCGGCAGATCTATCTGTCAGTACATTGGCGTCTCTTATTTACATTTACGCAGGATTTCTTTCAGTTCTTCCACTGTAAATTCATAATTCTTATTACAGAAATGGCAGTTCATCTCAATGGACTTACCTTCCTGGATCATTTCATTGAGTTCTTTTCTTCCGATGCTGATCAGGGCTTTCTCCACTCTTTCTCTGCTGCAGTTACAGTAAAATTCCGTAGGAACTTTCTCATTGATCTCCATGTCAAAGCCCTCCAGGACTTTCTCAAGCAGACTCTCAGGAGTATGTCCCTCTTCCAGAAGATTTGTGACAGATGTGATTTTCTGCACATTTTCCTCAAGCTTCGCAATTGTGCTTTCTTCCGCAAACGGCATCAGCTGCACGATAAATCCGCCAGCCTGACGTACTGTATTGTCTTTATTCATAAGAACTCCAAGACCAACTGCTGATGGTACCTGTTCACTTGTAGCAAAATAATAGGTAAGATCTTCTGCGATCTCGCTGGTCTGAAGCGCAACCTGTCCAACATAAGGCTCTTTCAGTCCCATATCCTTGATCACGTTCATAAATCCTACTCCGACAGCACCTGCAACATCCAGTTTGCCCTTGCTGTTTGCCGGGATACATACATCAGGATTTCCCACATATCCCTTTACACGACCTTTGGAATCTGCTGTCACAGTAATTCCTTCCAGAGGACCTCCTGCCTTAATCTGAAGTGTGAGGATGTCCTTATCCCCCTTCATCATGGTACCCATCATGGCACCTGCTGTAAGTAGACGTCCCAGTGCTGCTGTGGCTACCGGGCTTGTATTGTGATCCTGTCTCGCTGTTTCTACTGTTTCTGTAGTAACTGCCGCAAATGCCCGAATCTGATCATTCGCTGCAATTGCTCTGATAATATAATCGTTCATTCGTTTATTACTCCTGTTATTTCTTTCATATTATTTTCATTTTGTCCATGGCTTAACATCAAATCAATAGCAATCCCCGTAAACAATGCATTAATTAAGAGGCCTGCTATAATCGCATCAATCCGCGCGATGTGTCTCAGGTTTCTCCGGAATCCTTCCATGATATCCGTTCTGTGCACTTTTTCCATGCTCTCTTGCAACAAAAGTCAGACGTTCACAATTCTCATCACCCGGATTATGAGTATATGCATCACAGACTGCCACCAGTTCCATTCCTGCTTTCACAATCATAGCCTTGATTGCTTCTATGGAATATGCTTTCTGTACATGTTCCTCCTCACACTTCTCATACAATCCGTCTTCTCTTGGAAGAAAAAGTGCCAGTTCATATACATTCAGGGCATTTTCCCTGTCATAACTGTTCTCCCAGATAAAGCTTCCGTCCTCTCTGTCCTCAGCAATAGTCGTATCGCCGATCACATCCCGGTATTTATGGACCGTATTCATATCAAAAATGAACAGCCCGCCCGGATCCAGATAATTATTTACCAGCGCAAAAAGATACTCCAGATCTTCCTCATCCGTCAGATAATTCATACTGTCACAGACACTGATCACAGCACGAACCGTACCATACAACTCAAAATCCTGCATATCCTGCAAAAGATACAGAATATCATGACCGGATTCTGCCCGCTTCTCCATAGCCTCTGCAAGCATCTCCTCAGAATTATCGATACCGATCATATCATATCCGGCATCTGCAAGCATCTCTGTCACAGTACCTGTTCCACATCCCAACTCCAGAACCAGACCATCCCTGATCCCGTCCTGAGCCAGTGTTTCTATAATATAGTCTGCCCATTCACGATAGTTTACATTATCCATGAAAACATCATAAACACCGGCAAATCTTCCATATGATTCCATTCATCAGCCCTCATTATCTACCTGTTTTACTGTTCACTCCGTTCACAGCAACACATATTTTCCCTGCTATTCTACCACAACATCCGTTCTTATGTAAATAACAGGTTGCTCTCTGTCAGCGCAAAAAAGGACGACTGTTTTTTACAGCAGCCGTCCTTTTCAACTTTTCTGTTACTGATTCTTAGGCATATAGCGGACATACGCCGGTTCTCCATGATAGTAATAGTCAACGCCGTTCTCATCATAAACGTCCTCACCATTAGCAAAATCATAGGTATTTCCGTCATCATCACACCATGTACCGTCACCGTTCGGATAAATTACAAGCGGATATCCGTCGGAGTTTCTGTAAATAGTTCTTGTCTGATCTGTATCATAGTCCGGATCATCTGTTCCTACAGGTGTTCCGTCTGCATAATATCCATTGGAGGAACCATCGTCATAATCATAAGATCCGTCGCTGCTGCCATCAGAAGTATAGTCTGAAGAACTGTAATCTGATGAACCGCCCGATGAAGTATCACTGTAAGAACCGTCTGTGCCTGCTGAAGAACTTCCATCTGATGAACTGCCGGATGCTGTTTGGTCTGTACCTGCAGCCGCTGTTCCTGTAGTTCCTGAAGTGCCGTCCGCAGTTGTACCTGCTGTAGTTCCTGAAGTTTTTCCTGTTGCTGCTGCTTTCAGTACAGAATCACCGGAAATAGTGAATGAATCAACAGAAGTCTTGATTCCTGCCAGTGCTTTCTCATCCTTTACAGAACCTGCAACACTGTAAAATTCTGTTGTATTATCTGTGAAATATTTATTTACAACATATTTATAGTCACTCTTATCAGTGAGGTAATGAACTGTATAGCTGTAAACATTTACACCGCCGACTTCCTCTGATTTATAATCCTGGATCTCAAAATCTGTACCTTCTACAAGATTATCTGCCTTTACAAGTGCAGAGGCTGTATCCTGTGAACTTGGAATGATCGCCACAGACATATCCTCCTCACCGGAACCATGCAGGATCAGGAGTTTACCCTGTTTCGGTGACTCGAAGCTTAACATATCGTCAGAATCTGATTTATTCGCCCATGTCGCATCCGGAAGTTTAATGGATACTGCTTTGTTCTTAGATGTATAGGTAGTATTCTGGGCATTGGCCGGCGCAGGGGTAGGAGTTGCTTTCGCTGCTTTGGTTGGCTCCGGTGTAGGAGTTACCTGTACCACACTTGAATCCTCGTCACTGCCGCCTCCAAAGTTACATGCAGTCATGGAAACAGATAATACAGTTGTTAAGGCCAATAACATTAGTACTCTTTTATTTTTCATAATATCCTCCTTAGAATAGATATATAGTCTTCAGGTAATATTTGATATCAGGTCAGGAGAGGAAACCTCTCTCTGATATTATTATAACTGTTCCGTACTTTATAAAATATGATGTCAGGGTCAAAAGATATTTTGCCCCTAACATTATATATTTTACAATTTCATTACATAGATGTCAATGTCGATTTCTCAGCCTTCTGCGATTTGCATAGTCTGTCATAACGCCATTTTTCTGCTTCATCATACCATTTATCTTTTTTTCTCTGTAACTGAGAGATTACTTGTTACTGTTCACACACCACTATCCCGAAACATACAAGCCAAAATTCCATTGCCGCAGGCAATCTGGAATGAATTTTGGCTACGTTACTGTGAACGGAGTGAACAGTAACGATTACTTTTTTATTTTTCCACTTCATACATATGCAGTTCATGAAGGGCTCTTGTTGCAGCGATATATCTCGCCTGACGCACAAGCGGGCTCTGATCTTTCTGCGGAAATACTGCAAATACCTGATCAAATTCCAGCCCTTTTGCCAGATAGAATGTCGTAACTGTAAGACCTTTCTTAAAGCTTGTGCTGTTTCTGTCCAGATAAGACAGACGTTCTTTTATATCAAATCCTTTTTCTCCCAGAATTTCCTTCAGAAGAAGCCACATATGTTCTGCTTCTTTCTCTGTACGCAGGACAACCGCTGCTGTTTCATATTCTTCTTCGCCGAGTTTCAGAGTTTCTGCAATCTCTTCCGCAGCATGGCTCATATCTGCAAATATTTTCTCCTCCACCGGAGCACCATGACGTTCAAAGAGTTCCATATCTTCAATACCCGCAAGCTGATTTGCATAAGACGCAATCTCTATGGTGTTACGGTAACTCTTATTCATAATGATCTTGTGGATATCCCTCCCGAAAATCTTCGGCAGAAATTTCAGCACATCCTGCTGTTTATCATCCATAGTCTGTGCCCGGTCACCCAGGATCGTCATTCTGCAGGAGAAAATCCTCTGCAGAATTTCATACTGAAGCCTTGAGTAATCCTGCATCTCATCTACCACCAGATGCTTGATATTGCTTCTTCCCTGCTGGCTCTGCAAACGATATTTCAGGTAAAGAACAGGATAAACATCCTCATATTTCAGCTTTCTTTTCTCATAAGAAACACGCGGAAGTCCTTTGTATCCATTTTCTTTCAGGAACTGACTGTAGATCACATAAAGATCTCTGGTCACATACAGCTTCATGAATTTCTCACGGATCAGGTCTTTCTCATCATCCGCCAGATCACGATCCCTCAGGGTTTCCACCTCGTCAATGAAATAATCTGCCACTGCATCCATTCTTGAAAGAAGCGGAAAATCCTGGAATTTAAAATAGAACAGTTCAATAATCTCTGATTCTGTCTTTACAAATCCCTTATATTCCACATCTTTAAAATTCATCAGCCGGTCTTCCAGTTCCACCAGATAGCGTTCCATAAGATTTATAAATTCCATGGACTGCTTTTCCTCTGCCAAAGAAGCTTTCTGCGGAAAACGGATTCTGCGTTCAATTTCATCATAGCGGTCTTCGCAGTCAGAAACTGTATCCCTAAGCTGCTTATAGGCAAAAAGATCAAAGCTCATTTCCTTAATATTCTCTTCTCCCAGTTCAGGAAGGATATGGGAGATATAATCGGAAAACACGCCATTTGGTGACAGGATCAGAATATTGGAAGACTTCAGATTCTGTCTGTCATGGTAGAGAAGATAGGCGATCCTGTGAAGCGCCACGGAAGTTTTCCCGCTTCCTGCTGCACCCTGGATCACCATGATCCTGTCTTTGGTATTTCGGATAATGGCATTCTGCTCCTTTTGAATGGTACGGATAATGTTCTTAAGCTGTACCTCACCGTTACTTCCCAGCTCTGCTTTCAGGATCTCATCATCGATCTTCACATCACTCTCAAATTCGTAGATCATTTTTCCGTTGCGGATCTTATACTGCCATTTCGAAGCAACCTCGCCATGGATTTCACCCATGGGAGCCTCATAAGAAGCCGGTCCTTTGTCATAGTCATAAAACAGACCGCTTACCGGAGCACGCCAGTCGTATACTAATGGAATATGCCCTGCTTTCTCTGCGAAATTTCCAATTCCAATATAAAAAATCTCCGGTTCGTCCTCTCCTTCGTAAATGAAATCCACTCTTCCGAAGAATGGAGAATCTGCCATTCTGCGAAATCTCTGCTTCAGGATCAGCTGCTCTTCATTTGCGGAAATCTGGCGGAACAATGCCTGCTGATTATCATAATTCTCATAACCATACTGGTCCATCTCTGTATAATTTTCCCAGTAATACTCATGCATTCCCTCAATCTCTTTCTGGCCTTCCACCAGAGAAAGGCTGATTTCTGTGATACGTTCTTTTAATTTTTCCAGCACATAGCCCAGATATTCTCTGCCGTTTTTCTTATCTGTCATATTGTTGATATCCTCTGATATTTGCAACTGTTCAGCAATTTCACAGTTACAATACTCCTTATTATTGTTATCATTTTCTCTTATCATTATGATGATAAAATATATCAATTTTCGTAGATTGGTTTTTAATTATAACATATTCCCCTCTTACAGAAAAGACGTAAATTTGCACGGTATATCTCGATTCATCTGTTTCTATGCATCCATAAGAAGCTACAGTAAACAATAATAAAAATCCCTCATCCAGTATCTGTGCGATCCTATATCTGCCGGATATATTCTCTTTCACAAATACCCTGAGGGATTTATAATACATTTCTTTCTTACAGTAATTTCATTTTTTCAGAAATTGCCATAGATTTACACCATGATTTATATCATGATTTCCATACTGTAATTTTCTATTTCAGGCAGTTGCCTTATTCTCAAACTGACTGTTATACAGGTCTGCATAGAAGCCTTTCTTAGACAGAAGCTCTTCATGATTTCCCTGCTCGATAATGTCACCGTCTTTCATAACCAGGATCAGGTCTGCATCCTTGATGGTAGAAAGTCTGTGTGCGATCACAAAGCTGGTTCTGCCCTTCATCAGATTGTCCATGGCTTTCTGAATACGCACTTCGGTTCTGGTATCTACAGAGGAGGTTGCCTCATCCAGGATCAGGATCTTATTATTGGCAAGAATTGCCCTGGCAATAGTGAGAAGCTGTTTCTGTCCCTGGGAAATATTACTGGTTTCTTCATCCAGAACCATGTCATAGCCGCCCGGCTGCTGCATGATAAAGTTGTGCACATGGGCTGCCTTTGCTGCTGCGATCACCTCTTCATCTGTAGCATCCAGACGTCCGTAACGGATATTTTCCATAATGGTTCCTGAGAACAGCCAGGTATCCTGAAGCACCATACCAAACATCTCTCTCAGACTACTTCTGTTAAAGTCTTTGATGTCATAACCGTCTACCTTAATACTTCCGCCATTGAGATCATAGAATCTCATAAGCAGTTTCACCATAGTTGTCTTTCCTGCACCTGTGGGACCTACAATGGCAATCTTCTGGCCATCCTTCACATCTGCAGAGAAATCATTGATAATGATCTTATCCGGATTGTAACCGAATTTTACATGTTCAAACTGTACATCTCCTGTAAGTGTATTAACATCTACAGGGTTCTTCTCATTCTGACTCTCTTCCGGCTCCTCCAGGAATTCAAATACTCGTTCGGAAGCTGCTGCTGAGGACTGTAACAGGTTTGTAACCTGTGCGATCTGCTGGATTGGCTGTGTAAAGTTACGGATGTACTGGAAGAAGGACTGGATATCACCCACTTCAATACTTTTTTTGATTACAAACACGCCGCCTAAGAGAGCTACCATTACATATCCAAGGTTACCTACAAACTGCATGATCGGCATCATCATTCCTGAGAAGAACTGAGATTTCCATGCAGATTCATAAAGCTTCTGATTATCTTTCTCAAATTCTTCTACTACATCATTCTCTTTGTTGAAAACCCGGACTACATTATGACCGCCGAAGTTCTCTTCGATCTGACCGTTTACTTTACCCAGATAGCTCTGCTGATCCTGGAAGTATTTCTGGGAATGCTTCATGACAGTCTGGATGATGAACATGGAAACCGGCAGGATCAGAAGTGCTGCCAAAGTCATCCACACGTTAATGGAAAGCATCATAATAAATACACCGATCAGAGTTGTCACTGATGTGATCAACTGTGTCAGACTCTGATTCAGACTCATCTGCAGAGTATCCACATCATTGGTAATACGGGAGAGGATCTCTCCGTTTGTTCTGCTCTCATAATAATTCAGAGGCAGTCTGTTGATTTTCTTTGAAATGTCTTTTCTCAGATTATAGGTAACATCATTGGAGATCCCGGACATTACAAATCCCTGTACAAAGGAAAAGCATGCACTTAACACATATAATCCAAGTGTCCATAACAGGATCATCCCGATCTTTCCGAAGTCAATTTCACCGGTTCCGTTTACCTTGGCAACCAGGCCGTTAAACAGCTCTGTGGTCGCCTTACCTAAAATCTTAGGCCCTACAATACTAAACACAGTTCCCGCTACTGCAAAGATAAACATCAGTATAAAGCGGAATTTATATCGTCCCATATAACGGAAAAGCTTAGCCATGGAACCCTTGAAGTCTTTCGCCTTTTCGCCGGACATCATACGTCCATGTCCTCCCATAGGACCTCTTCTTCTCTGTTCGCTCATGCCAGTTCCTCCTCTGATAACTGAGATCTTGCAATCTGCTGATATACCTCACAATTTGCCATCAGTTCCTTATGAGTTCCAATACCTGCCATATGTCCGTCGTCCAGTACAATGATCTGATCTGCACCAAGGATGGTACTGATCCTCTGGGCAACGATTACGGTAGTTGCGTCCTTGGTGTACTCCTTCAATGCCTTTCTTAACTGACTGTCAGTCTTAAAGTCAAGGGCAGAGAAGCTGTCATCAAAGATAAAGATTTCCGGATCCTTTGCAATGGCTCTGGCAATGGACAGACGCTGTTTCTGTCCGCCCGAAACATTGGTACCTCCCTGTGATACAGGAGATTCATATTTCTCCGGTTTGGTATCAATAAATTCTGTAGCCTGTGCAACCTCTGCTGCTTCCTTTACCTGTGCATCAGTAATCTCCGGCTTACCATAGCGGATATTGGAATCAATAGTACCCGAGAAAAGTACACCCTTCTGAGGCACATATCCCAGTTTGTCACGAAGTTCTTTCTGAGTCATGTCGCGGACATCCACACCATCTACTTTAACAGAACCCTTTGTCACATCATAGTATCTGGGAATCAGATTGATCAGGGTACTCTTACCACTTCCAGTACTTCCGATCACTGCGATCGTCTGACCTTTCTTTGCTTTAAAGGAAATGTCTGTCAGTACATTTTCACCTGCTTCCGGGTAAGCGAAGGATACATGGTCAAATTCAATCTCACCTTTCACACTTTCTGACGGATGTACCGGAGTTTCCGGATCCTGAATAGAAACCTCTGTTTTCAGAACCTCATCAATACGAAGTGCTGCAACATTTGCTCTCGGGAGCATAATGGACATTGCAGTGATCATCAGGAAGGACATAATGATCTGCATTGCATACTGGATAAATGCCATAACATTACCAACCAGCATGGTTCCGTTGTCTACTGCATGGGCACCACTGTAAATAATAAGTACAGATACACCATTCATGATCAGCATCATAATAGGCATCATAAAAGTCATACATCTGTTGACAAACAGGTTTGTTTTTGTCAGATCCAGGTTTGCTTTCTCAAAACGCTCTTCCTCATGCTTTTCACGGCTGAATGCGCGGATAACCGGAATACCTGTCAGGATCTCACGTGATACCAGGTTCAGTCTGTCGATCAGAGTCTGTAAGATAGTAAATTTTGGCATTGCCACCTGGAACAGCACAAAGATCACAATCAGGATCAGGCCAACTGCCACACCAAGGATCCATGTCATGGAAGAATCTGTGTTCAATACCTTAATCACACCACCAATACCAAGGATCGGCGCGTACAGAACAATACGGAACATCATTGCCATAACCTGCTGTACCTGCTGCACATCATTGGTGCTTCGTGTGATCAGGGATGCTGTGGAGAATTTGTGATATTCTCTGCTGGAGAAGCTCATAACCTTACGGTAAATGCTGTTTCTCAGGTCATGACCAAGTCTGCCTGCCACTCTGGCCGAAATAAATGTAACACTGATGGCTGCCAGCATGATCACCAGTGCCATAGCAAGCATTCTGATACCTGACATCAGGATGTAACGCATCTGGATGGCACCCACATCTGTTCCCAGTGCTTCATATTCTGAAGCAACAAAGGAAACACCAGCCTGTGTCACAATAGACTCCGGCATATCTTTCAGCTTCTCATCCACCTGACTCATAATCTGCTGTACTGCTTCTTCCGGCATCTGCGCCAGCGCTGTCAACGGGTCTGTTCCCTCCGGAAGGCCCATCTGTGCAACCATTGCCTGCCCCTGTTCACTGTCTTCGGAAAAGGCAGATACCATCATCATTGCCTTTGAGAAATCCTCATTTAAATTCTCTCTGGTTTCTTTGGAAATATCATCGTTTAATACCCAGGTATCCTCTTCCTGTGTATAATTCTGTGAAACTTCCTTTTTCTGATCCTCATCCATAAAAATCTGAAGATTCTGCAAGGTTGAATCCCGAAGCTTATCCGGCACACTATCTTCAATACCTTTCTGCTGGATACCTACATTAATGATCTTGGAGGTATAATCCGGCAGGGAAAGATCACAGTACGCCTGCAGAAACAGAAGTGCTATGATCAGGACAATGTATCCCGCTGATTTCTTCAGATATTTCATCAGTTTAATCATTGCTTGATTCCCTCTTTTCCTATTTTTAATGTATGTCTGTTTAAACTCACATGTCAGTTCTTTTGCAGACAATATTATTTTTTATCTGAACATGTTGATACAGTTTTCTCAATCTGCTCCATCATGTATTTTTCAGTTTCTACCTGTTGACAGGTATCTCCGAAATATTATCCAGAATCTGCCCAAAAAACCTTCGTAAAAGACATAGCTCCGCTTCGCTGAAATTGCTGAACATCACTTTCTCCACAGCTTTGCTTTCCTGCTGGAGCTCTTCCACGATTTTTCTTCCGTTTTCTGTCAGATATACACGCATGATGCGTTGATCTTTATCATCACGTTTCCTGCAGACAATGTCTGCTTTCTCCAGACGCTGGATACTTACATTTACAGTGGGCGGTGTTACACCCATCCACTCTGCAATCTCCTTCTGGCTGCAGCCGTTATGTCTGTATACGATCATAATGATCGGCATCTGTCCCTGCTGGATACCGATTTCCCGTATACGCTGCATGCATCTCATACCATATTGGCGGTTGATTTCCATAAAGAGAGCAGGCATGCTTTTCTCTTCCCGTTTCTCTTTCTCATTCTTCTCCTCTTCCGGGCACCACATAACTTCACTCCTTTCCGGCCTCTGTCCTCTTTCATGTCTGATATTATTCTTTAATTAGCCTGACTAATCATATATAATATACTTTTAGACAAAAAATGCAAGTGTTTTTTGTGCAGTTTATAATTATTTTAGATTTAATTTTGATATTTCTATTTTATAAACTGCAATTTTATTTTGCCCGGCTAATATTTTCATCTCAGGTCGAATAAAATTTCCAGTATTCTTCAAGCTCTATCTCTGCATGACTTCTTTATAAAATTCTATAAACACATTAATTGCCGGAGACCGCCATTTATTTTTGTGGAGCAGCAGCTGTGTCCATACAGTTACCGGGCAGCCGGCAACATCCAGTCTTTTAATCTGTCCGTCTGTCACATATTTCTCCGAAATAAAATCCGGAAGAAAGGAAAGCAGGCTGCTGTTTTTTACCAGTTCACATATCTGAAGCGGATTTCCGATTTCAAGAACCGGACGGATTTCCAGTGATTGGGACGCAAGGGTTTCATTCAGTATTTTTCTGTAGCTCATGGCTTGTTCTGTTAACACAAACTCATTTTGAGAAATTTCACTTAATTTCCATGAACAGCCTGCAACAGGATTATCAGCCGCTGCAATAAAATGTACCTGTTCTTCCTGTTCCGCACAAATAATAAAATCCGAATCATAAATATGCCTGTCCAGAGTAAAAACCAGATCTGTTTCGTTCTTCCGCAATTTATCAAACATCTGCTCTGTACCGTTTTCTGTTATCTCCACTTTTATTTCCGGATACTGATGATGAAAACACAGAAAATCATTTTTAAAATATCTGCTGCAGACAGAACTGGACATAGACAACCGAATCTCGCCTTCAATGCTTTCAGCCGAATTCAGCGAATCAAGCATTTTCGCCTGTGCCTTCAGAATATTTCGAGCCTGCTGCAAAACTAAAACTCCCTTTTCCGTAAGATTGATTTTATGATAATAACGGTCAAACAGCCTGACATCAAGTTCCTTTTCCAGTTGTTTAATCTGTGAAGAAACTGTAGACTGGGTATATCCCAGTTCTTTTGCAGCAGCCGAAAATCCGGAATATTCACATACTGCAATAAAAGTTTTTAACACATTTGTATCCATAGTTCATTCCTTCCCATAACTTTCCAGTATTTTTCCATTGAAACATTGAATCGTTATTTTTTATAAACGATATTTTCAATAATATACAACAAAACAATCAATTTTACAAATATTGTTTTTTATCTTATAATATCCCTTATATGAACTTCTGAAGGGAGCGTTATCTTATGAAACGTGAACAGCTTGGAAGCCGGCTTGGCTTCATTATGCTTTCCGCCGGCTGCGCCATTGGCTGCGGAAATGTGTGGAAATTCCCGTGGATGTGCGGGCAAAATGGCGGCGGCAGCTTTATGCTAATCTATCTTCTGTGTCTGGTCATCCTGGGAATCCCGGCTCTTGTGTTGGAATTTTCCATCGGAAGAGCGGCTCAGACAAGTCCCCTTTTCATGTACCGTAAGCTGGAAAAGCCAGGACAGAAATGGGGGATTTTCGGTTGGTTCTGTCTGCTTGGCAACATTGCCCTGATGGCATTTTACACTGTTGTCTGCGGCTGGATCATTTATTATTTTGTACAGTTTCTCAGAGGTAAAAATGGTTCACTGGGATTTTCAGCCATGATCTCCTCTCCCTCTGTGAATATATTCTTCTTACTGGTCACTGTAGTCATTGCATTTTTCATCCTTTCCTTCAATCTTCAGGGAGGACTGGAACGTGTGACAAAATATATGATGTCTGCACTGCTGGTACTGATGCTTGCTCTCGCTGTACACAGTCTTTTTCTGAAAGGCTCTGGTGAGGGAATGACCTTTTATCTGAAACCGGATTTCTCAAAGATTGATGGTTCGGTGATCGTAGGGGCAATGAACCAGGCATTCTTTACTTTATCTACAGGTATGGGTGGCATGGCTATCTTTGGCAGCTATATTGGCAAAGAGCATTCTCTAATGGGGGAAGCCATTCATGTGATCATACTGGACACACTGGTTGCTTTTCTTGCAGGCGTTATTATTTTCCCTGCATGCTTCACCTTTGATCTGGAAGTAAACGCAGGACCAAGTCTTCTGTTTGATACAATGGCAGCTGTTTTTAACAACATGTCCGGAGGACGTATCTGGGGATCCTTATTCTTCCTGTTCATGGTATTCGCAGCTATGTCAACTGTCCTGGGTGTGTGCGAGAATATCCTGGCAATGATCCGTGAGCTTACCGGCTGGTCCCGTCCAAAAGGCAGCGTGGTCTGCGGCACAGGTGTCTTTCTTCTGGCACTTACCACAGCCCTTGGTTTCAGCGTATTCCACTTCCAGCCATTTGCCGAAGGAACTACCTGGCTTGATTTCTGGGATTTTATTGTTTCCAACAATATTTTACCCCTTGGCTCTCTCATCCTTGCACTCTTCTGCTGTAATAAGTTCGGCTGGGGATGGGATAACTTTATCAGAGAGGCCAATACAGGTAAGGGCTTAAAGGTACAGAAGTGGATGAAACCACTCTTCCGGTTTGTACTTCCGATTATGATTGCCTTTATCTATGTTTATGGTATGAGTACATTCAACTGGCGTTAAAATCAAAGTCGTTTACAGCAAGCGCCGGGCATTCCCAGATTGCTTTGCTGCTTACAAATATCTGCCTGGACTTGGCAAAAAAACAAGCTCCGTGGATTTTTCTTTTATCCACAGAGCTTATTTTCTTTGTCAGGCGGATATTCGCAATCCGCTCCGCTATTTACTTGATTCGGTTAAATCAGACAGATAAATCTCCCTCTGATCAGTGAACTTTCTGATCCAGCATTCTTTGGATCAGCTCAATTGTATCCTTCAGTCCATAGTTGGCACTGTTGATACACAAATCATAATTCTCCGGTTTTCCCCATTTCTCACCGGTATAAAATTCATAATATTTCTTATGCTGCTTATCCATCTGCTTCAAAAAACGTACTGCCTGTTTCAGATTCATATTACGGATATCCATAACGTGCTGCACACGAACCTGGAAGGGAGCACTGATAAACAGACTGATATGAGGAATATGATTATTCTTAAGAATCGCATCTGCGCAACGTCCCATGATCACGCAGTCTTCACTCTTTGCCAGTTCACAGATCAGATCACTCATATTGAAAAATACTGCGTCCTGCTTCGGAAGTCCATGATAACGATTGAATTCCCTGAACCAGGTTTTCAGATCTGTGTGTTTTTTCTTTCTGTATTTATCAAATCCTTCAAAATTACCAGTATCACTGACTGCATTTTTGTCTGCCTGCAGACGCTTCATAACCTGATCAAAAATTTCTGCATCATAATAGTTGATCTGAAGCTGATCCGCCAGTTCAAATCCGATATCATTACCGCCACTTCCCTGTGTACGGCTGATACAGATGATCAGATGATCATTTTCGGAAATCTCATTCTGGCGTCTTGCGATCAGATTATTCAGACTGATACGTTCTTTATCTACAATATCTGTCTGTCCAAATGTATCCGGAAGACTTTCAATCTCTTTCAGAATACTGTCATACTCTATCATAAGACGTCTTCTCTCGCTCTTATCCCTGATGGTACGGGCCATGTTACTGATCAGCGCCAGTTCACTTCTGAGCAGATGTCCGTCCGGCTTGGTATACATCAGTGCTGCCAGATGACGGAGAGTTGTTTCTTTTTGTCCTGTAAATGTACGTCCCAGAGAGGAACCCACACATTTATAAACTTCTTCGTCCAGGTTATAAATGCGTATTGCAAGTTCTTTACATTTTTCCTGATTATCCTGCATAATGATCCTCCCTCCTTATAAAAAGAATACAAACATATCGATAATAAACACCGGAACCAGAAATGCAACAGACCACAGCATATATCCGAAGAATGACGGCATCTTCACACCATTCTCATCAGAGATTGCCTTTACCATAAAGTTTGGGGCATTTCCGATATAAGTGTTGGCACCCATGAATACCGCACCACAGGAAATGGCAGACAGAATCTTGGTAGGTACTGTTCCCAGTGTAGTTGTGATTCCATTGGTAAATGCCAGCGTTCCTGCTGTTGTAAGGAATACCAGATAAGTAGGTGTGTTATCCAGAAAACTGGAAAGTGCACCGGTTGCCCAGAACATCTCTGCCGGTTCAGTAACTCCCAGATTCGGTCCTACCGCTTTCAGAAGCATCAATGCAGGCTGCATGGTGATAAAAATACCGATGAATAAAACCGCAACCTCCTGGATCGCACCCCAGGTAAAATGGTTTCTGATACGGATCTGCTTATCTGTTGTCTTAAAGGAAAGAAAAGCAGCAAGCAATATGATTACAATCTCAATCAGTGCCGGGAATGTCAGGGTTACTTCTCCAAAAAGATGAATGCCTCTTACATTGCCTGCGGCATCCTGGAATGCGGACATTCCCGGAAGTACACCGCTTAAGATTACCGCGCCAACGATCATCACAAGGAAGATGATATTGTGCAGTCCATCCAGACGGAACTGAGTACCCGGTTTACGGATATCCGGTTTACGTCCATTTGCAATATCCTTTCTGTAGGAACGTTTATCAATCTGATAAAATACAAACAGCAGAATGACCATATTAAAGATCAGTACAGGGAACAGATGCAGACTCCAGAAGAAAGGAACGCCTCGCATAAATCCCATTAACAGCGGCGGATCTCCGATTGGTGTAAGACATCCACCCATATTGGAAACCATGAAGATAAAGAAGATCATAATATGTCCTTTTCTCTTTCTCCATGAATTCATTTTAATTACCGGACGTACCATCAGCATACTGGCACCGGTGGTACCGATACAGCTTGCCAGAAGAGTTCCCAGTGCAAGCAGGCCCACATTAACACGGGGGGAACCTGCGAAATCACCCTCCATGGTAATATTACCTGATACGCAGAACAGGCCGAATAACAGAATGATGAATGTAAGATAATCATTCACAATACAGTCCAGAACTGTCTCTGCAGTCTTTCCGGCTCCATAAACGAAAGCAAATGGAACCACCATCAGAATGATCCATAAGGCAACAACCAGTGGCTGATGAGACTCCCACCACTCCGCTTTCACCAGAGGCATCACTGCAATACATAACAAAAGCCCTGCAAAGGGAATGCAAAGCCATACAGGTACTGTAGATGGTGCTTTACTGCCTTCTGCCGCAAATACACTCAATGGACAAGCCAGAAGAACTGCAAAAAAAGCACCCAGTACGGTCACCAACTTTTTCAAAACTGCCACCTCCATATTGTATTTTCGTACAGCGCGATTATCATTCAGGAGATTTTTTTCATATATGTGTTTCTTCCTATTTAATATGCGCTTGTTTTTTACAGATGCAATTATATCATACAGCATACAAAAATCAATTGTGTGGATAGTGAATATTTATACTTTATTTCCTGTTTTTTTATACATTTTTTACATATTCCCTGATTATTTTCGTTTATATTTTAACGATTTAATCTTTATTACTGACATTTTTTTGTACTGCCTTATCTATTTTTTAAGATTGTACTGATTTTGAAACACATGACTCAATAACTGCTCCGCAGTTTATCACTTTTGGTCAATTAAAGCAGGGATCTTTCTTATATGCAATACGAAAAATGCTCCCCAACAGCAATTCCCGCTGTCAGAGAGCATTTCGCATATTTCTTATATGAACTGATTGGTTGCTTCATCATACTCATAGTCGATGGAATGCATCTTCGCCACCAGTTCGTCTTTCTTCAGTCCTCTGCATGTACAGAGTGCTTCCAGGGAATCATAGTAATCCCTGAGCTGAGTATTCACATAACTCAGCAGAATCATTGGATCTTTGGGTATCATTTAGTTTCCGTCCTTTACCGTAACAATGAATTCCCCATTCTGAACATCCAGCACCAGAGTATCACCTGCGTGAACATCTCCGGACAAAATCTTTCTCGCCGCAAGAGTCTCTACATATTTCTGCAGATAACGTTTCAGCGGACGTGCACCATATACCGGGTCATAGCCATTCTCGATAACCTGATCCTTGGCTGCATCTGTCAGTTCCAGGGAAAGCTCCTGGTCTGCAAGACGTTTGTCAAGCTCGCCGACCATCAAGTCTACTATCTTACCAATATTGGATTTTGTCAAGGGCTTGAACATAATTATTTCATCCAGACGGTTCAGGAATTCCGGACGGAAATGGCCTCTCAGGTCATCCATAACCTGACTCTGAGCCTCAGGTTTGATTTCACCATTCTCATCAATACCATCCAGCAGATACGGAGAACCAATGTTGGAAGTCATGATAAGAATTGTATTCTTAAAGTCAACTGTACGTCCCTGAGAATCTGTGATACGGCCATCATCCAGTACCTGCAGCAGTACGTTAAACACATCCGGATGTGCTTTCTCAATCTCATCGAAAAGTACAACACTGTATGGTTTACGGCGGACTGCCTCAGTAAGCTGGCCGCCCTCCTCATATCCTACATATCCCGGAGGCGCTCCGATCAGTCTGGATACAGAATACTTCTCCATGTATTCACTCATATCAATTCTGACCATATTCTGCTCATCATCAAACAGATTCTCTGCCAGAGTTTTGGCAAGCTCTGTCTTACCTACACCTGTAGGACCAAGGAACAGGAAAGAACCGATAGGTTTGGTCGGATCCTTGATGCCGGCTTTGGAACGAAGGATTGCATCTGTAACCCTCTTCACACCTTCATCCTGACCTACAACTCTCTTATGAAGCTGATCTTCCAGAGTAAGGAGTTTCGCTCTCTCGCCTTCTGTCAGTCTTGTTACAGGAATACCGGTCCATCTGGAAATAATCCTTGCGATCTCATCATCAGTAACTGCCTCATGTACCAGACTTCTGTCACTTTCTTTGACACTCTTTTCTTCGATTTCCAGCTGCTGCTGTAATTTCGGAAGTTCGCCGTACTGTAACTGTGCAGCCTTCTCCAGATCATAGTTCTGTTTTGCTTTCTGGATCTGCTTATTCACATCCTCAATCTGCTCACGAAGCTTCTGTAATTTCTCTACAGAATGCTTCTCATTATCCCACTGTGCTTTCTGTGTATTAAAGGTATCACGAAGCTCTGCCAGCTCCTTCTGAAGTGCTTCCAGACGTTCCTTACTCAGATTATCTGTCTCTTTCTTCAGTGCAGATTCCTCAATCTCCAGCTGCATAATCTTACGGCGCTGTTCATCCAGCTCTGAAGGCATGGAATCCAACTCTGTCTTGATCAGGGCACAGGCCTCATCCACCAGGTCAATGGCCTTATCAGGAAGAAAACGGTCTGTGATATATCTATGTGAAAGTGTAGCTGCTGCAACCAGCGCACTGTCTGTAATCTTAACACCATGGAAGACCTCATATCTCTCCTTCAGACCACGAAGGATGGAAATGGTATCCTCCACTGTAGGTTCATCTACCATAACAGGCTGGAAACGACGTTCCAGAGCGGCATCTTTCTCAATATACTGACGGTACTCATCCAGAGTTGTGGCACCGATACAGTGAAGCTCACCTCTTGCAAGCATAGGCTTCAGCATATTGCTTGCATCCATGGCTCCGTCTGTCTTACCTGCACCAACGATCAGATGTAACTCATCAATGAAAAGAATGATATTTCCTTCACTCTTCTTTACTTCTTCAAGGACTGCTTTCAGACGTTCCTCAAACTCACCTCTGTATTTGGCACCTGCTACCAGAGCACCCATGTCCAGGGCAAAAATCTTCTTATCCTTCAGACCTTCCGGCACATCCTCTGCCACGATTCGCTGTGCAAGGCCCTCGATTGCTGCAGTCTTACCTACACCAGGCTCACCAATAAGTACAGGATTGTTCTTGGTCTTACGGGAAAGGATTCTGATGATATTACGGATTTCCTCATCACGTCCGATCACAGGATCCAGCTTCTGGTTACGTGCCTTTTCGACTAAATCCTCACCATATTTATTCAAAGTATCATAAGTAGCTTCCGGATTGTCACTGACTACACGCTGATTGCCTCGTACTGTAGAAAGTGCCTGCAGGAAACGTTCCTTGGTAATACCAAATTCCTGAAACAGTTTCTTCATGCTTGGACTTGGATATCTTAATAAAGCAAGGAAGAGATGCTCTACAGAGACATATTCATCTCCCATTGCCTTGGCTTCATCCTCTGCACTGACCAGAGCCTTGTTCAGATACTGTCCGAAACGAAGCTCACCGCCGGATACCTTAACCTTAGCATCCAGTGCCTGATTCAGAGAATTTCTGAAATAATCTTTATCTATCTCCATCTTCTCGATCAGTTTAAGAATCAGGCTGTCTTCCTGTTCCAGCAGAGCATATAAAAGATGCTCCTCTTCAATCTCCTGGTTGCCAAACTGATAAGCAACCTTCTCCAGATCCTGGACAGCCTGTACGGATTTCTGTGTAAATTTACTGATATTCATAGGCTAACCCTCCTCTTATATGAGAAATATCTCTCCCACAGGAGAAATATGTTGTTTTCTTTGTTCTGCATGTAATATAACACATGTTGTTAGCACTGTCAAGATGTGAGTGCTAATTATTTTGTGAAGATTTTGTTACCCTAAATGCTCTTGTGTACTTTACATCCAGTTTAGGATACTGTGCATTAAAGTTATCTACATCTGTTTGAGATAATTTTGTCCGTTGTAGTGTATAAACTGTCACCGCCGCATTTTCTTTCTTTTTGGACAAAATATTTATCCTAGATTATTCACGGCACAGTCGTGAAAGTGGCTGAAAACCACATAGTTTCTATATTTTAACTGAATATTGCTTTTCACCTATCAGATGAATGCTTTCCACAACAAATACAGAAAACAGGAACCCCCTCCTGCACAAACCGTTTTCCCGCCAAGAATCATACCTTCCGTCTGGGATACCGTCTTCGGAAGCATCAGATACAGCTTAAATTCTGCCACAGCCTGATCCACCTTTTCTTTCCAGAACCCAAAGTCAGACCACCTTGACGGAATCCATCCCTCCGGCCAGGTCAGATGTGTAAAAAGAAGCCAGACCACCGTCCCTGCCATTACACTGTACAGCAGGTTGCAGAACCAGTACTCTGTATCTTTCACTGTATAGTTCTTTTTTTCTCTGCTTATTTCCGTCCACAGACTGCCAGAAAGAACCGCCGGAAGCAGCAGTAATGCCGCCAGTCCTGCATTTTTCGGTAAAGTCGAGGATACCACAGTTCCCTGAAGTCCGTATTTCATCAGAAATCCGTTCACTGTACTTTCTTCGGTTTCTCCATTTCTCCTTCTGATAAACAAACGATTATAAAAAAGTTCCGTCTCGGTATCATCCGCAGAAGCCGCCCCGAAAACCAAAATTTTCTGTCCCCAGTCCGCAACTTTCCTGACAGTATAAGTACGTCCCTGAAACAGAATCTGACCACCCGGAACCTTATTGCCAAAGAGCTCCCAGGCAGTTGTACCATCAATCACGCAGCCATCCGGATCACCTTCTGTCAGAGCTGCTGCCTGCCAGTCATACCCTGCGGGATTTCCCTTAAGATACACAGTCATCGCCTGTGCCTGCCGGTTTCCTTCTTTCGCAGAAATCTCCCTCAACCCTGCATCTGCATAAAAACATACATCATAAGGCTTCTCACTTTTTCTTTCCTGCTTCAGGATATTTTCTGCTCCTTTCCTGTCAGGATAAGCTGCGGACAGAAACACCGATACTGCTGTATCATTTCTGATCTGCACATAATTATAAACTCCCAGAAAATAAATACAGAAAATAATCAGCCACACAGTCAGAGTACCGGCTTTCCTTAAAAAGGCACTCTGACTTCTGACACTCATTCCTCCAGCAGCCTGATCCGGCTGCCGCTGCTGATCTCTCTGTCACTGGAAATCACGATTTTCTGGTCACTTGATAAATCCCCGTTCTCCAGCGCAGCAGTGGAAGAATTTTTATCTTTCACATTCACATACGTTTTTCGCGCTACCAGTACCTCACCCAGGACGGTGTTCTGTGTATCTGTCACATAAACATAGTATCTGCCATTTTCCTCATACAATGCGCTCAGCGGAACACAGACATTAAAAGGACCTGCATCCTGAGAAATTGTAAATTCCGCAGTATCTCCTATGGAAAGAGTTCCCTCCGGTACCTGTACAGAAAGAATGTACTGATTTTCATTACTGCTGTCCTCTTTCACAGACTCTACTTTCGCTCCTGTAATCTCTTTTTCATCCGCACCTTTTAAAATTACCTCTCCGCCACTCTTTATGTATTTCAGATCATCTTTGCTGACCTCTGCCTGAAACCGAAAGGTTCCTTTGGATTCATAAAGGACAACCGCAGCTTCCGCTCCTGTCTGGCTTCCTGTCACTGCACTCAGACTCTTTATCACACCATCACAGGGTGCTTTCACTTTTCCCTTTCGTGCCAGCACTTTCTGCAACGTTTCCATATCTTTCTGCGCAGTCTCAAGTTCCGCCTGCGTATTCTCCAGCGTGGAATCCGAAGCATCACCGATCTGCGTATCCCGGATTGCCTGCTCTGCTGACTGAAGTTCTCTTCTGCGGCTGAGCATGGCTTCATTGACCGCCTCCTCTTTCGCCCGGATATCATCAATCAATGCCTGCTCCTGAGAATTGTCCTGCGCATTCGAATTGTCGCCGTTTCCTGATGTATTTTTATTCCCTTCGCCATCTGTGCGATCCGTATTTCCAGAATCATCGGAGTTCTCCGGATCATCTGTATTCCCGAAATCGTCTGTATTTCCCGGATCATCAAACTCGCTGGAATCACTGAACTTCTCCTCATCCGGTATCTTATCCTGTACGTCATTCTGCGCCGCATCCCGCTGTGCGTAATAATCCTGAAGCTTCTGTCTGGCTATGGCTGCCTCATTCTGTGCCGCCTGCACACTGTAATTTCCGCTGGAAACCGCACTGTTATAATTTTCCTGTGCATCTGAAAACTCATTATTTCTCTTCTGCTGATTCACAGACTCTGCACTGATCAGATCATTGATCTTCCCCTGCAGAACATCTATGGCATCCTGTTTTTCCTTTATGGTTTTTTTTAGATATTTTACAGAAAACTTCAGCAGCGCATCCCCTTTTTTCACATTCTGTCCTTCCTGCACATAAACCTGCTCCACCTTCTGTCCCTCCTGGGTAAAAACTGCCCGTTCTCTGGTTCCCATCACTTTACCTGTGCCGGTCACCTCATGCGTGATTACCTGATTCTGAACTGTTTTTGTCTCTACCTGTGCTACATTCACCGAATCTGCCGCCCTGGACAGAAAAGTAAACAAAAGCATCAGGGCAAAAAATCCTGCCAGAATTTTTATCAGTTTTATTTTCTTCATAGATAAATCCTCTCGTTTCTGTCGCTCTATTCCTTGATTGCCGTGGATATGATCCCTTGTTCCAGATAATCCTGCCCTGCCAGAAAAACGATCACTGCCGGGATCAGAACCAGAACAGATACCGCAAATGCCTTTCCTGTCTGGGAGATATCGATCTGTGGAAGGTACAGAGACAGCGGCCACAGACTTTTGGTCTTCAGAAATGCCATTGGCTGTTCGATCAGATTCCAGTATTCCAGAAATCCCAGAACCAGTGCCGAAATGATACCCGCAGAACCCAGAGGGATTCCGATTCTGATAAAAATAAGCAGCTCACCCGCCCCGTCCAGCCGCGCAGATTCCATCAGTGCCTCCGGAATACTCTCAAAGAAACGATACATGATAAAAACCGGAAACGTGGAAAAGGCCGCCGGAAGAATAATCCCCCACAGATGATCCAGAAGTTTCATCTGATCCAGAACCAGATAATTACTGAGCATCATTACCTGAAAGGGCATCATCATCAATGCCACATAGATCATAAACAGCAGATTTTTTCCCGGAAAACGATATCTGGCAAATCCCCACGCTGCCGGTACTCCCACCAGGATCTGCCCTGCCAGAACTCCGACAGTAATCTTTACGGAATTCCAGAACATCACAAAAAACTCCGGAGAATCCAGCAGGACTTTCACATAGGATCTCAGCGTCGGATAAAGCGGAAGTACTCTCCAGAATACATAACTGCCTGCCTGACCGGAAGCAGATCCACTGTCTGCTGTCAGTACCGCCCCCAGAAGATCATTTAATTCCTTCTGCCCCATCAGTGATCCTGTAACTGAAAAAAATACCGGAAATACTGCCACCATTGCAAGGAGTACAAGGAGCAGGCTTCCTATCTTCCTGATACGGAATATCTGCATAACTTTTCTCATTCTGCCCCGCCTTTCCCCCAGGCTTTCCACAATCCCAGGATCAGCAGAAAAATCACCAGTCCGGTCACCACTGCCGCAGCCGACATCTTATCCAGCGACAAGTCCCTGTACCAGTTGTTAAACAGATGCTGAAGCAGATACATTTTTTCCTGCGGATAATCACCGGCCACCAGATATGCCTCACGGAAAACCTTAAATGCATTGAGTACAGAAAGTACCACGATCGTAAAAAGGGACGGGAGCAGATTCGGGAGTGTGATCTTCGTAAAACATTTCCACTCCCCTGCCCCGTCCACTTTTGCTGCCTCGTAAAGTGCCGCCGGAATAGCAGACAATCCTGCCATCCAGAGCACTACATCATATCCAAGATTTCTCCATATATAACTGATCACCAGTACATAAAAAGAAGCACCTGTATTCATCCAGTCAGTCGTCCGAACAGATAACATATGAAGCAGGTGATTCAATAAGCCCTGATCGTCAAAAAGCAGTCTCCACAGAAGTACCACTGATGCTACAGGGATTGCCATTGGCAGAAGAAAGAAACTTTTCAGAATCTGCGTAAATCTTTTCTGCCCTGCAAGCAGGACTGCTATGATCAGAGACAATACCACCAGCAGCGGCACACACACTCCGAAGAACCGAAGTGTGTTGCCTGCTGCCAGACGAAACGCTTTGTTTGCAAATATCGTCCTGTAGTTCTCTATCCCCACAAATTCTCCATTCACTGCCCCGCAAAAAGATCTGCGGATCACATCCACATACGGGATCAGCCAGAAAATGCAGACACCTGCAAAACTCGGAAGAATAAAAGCCAGACCTTTTTCTGTATTTCTGAAAGCTGCGCATCTTCTGCGATTTCGTTTCCGACTAAACAGCAAATCTGATTTTGCGTTCCGTTTCTCTGTTAAAGATAAGTGTTCTTTTAAATTAATCTTCATTCTCTTAAACTCCCTTACCTTGCAGTATTGGGTAATCAGCAGCAGACAGCCGCTTATTCAGATAAATACAGATTTACTTCCTGCATGATCTCTTTCACAGCATCATCCAGCCCCGTTTCTCCATTGAGGTATTTCTCACCGGATTCCGTTACTGCATTTCGGATGATCTGATTACTCTTTGCAGGTACAGTAAGTGTTTTTCCCAGATCCATGATGTTCTGTATTGCTTCATCTTCCGGAATGATCTCGTCCATCTCAAGCTGTTTGATATTACCATCTCCCGTATCATAAGAGGTTTCGATCGAGCCAATGGTATCTCCACTGGATTTTCCCATTTTCCAGTAAGCCATATCTTCATAAACCTTGCTGTTTACAGCCAGTCCTTCATCATTGCTTGCTCTCTGGGATTCCTCTTCAAACAGGAACTTTACGAACTTCTCTGCCGCTTCTTTTTCAGATGCCTTTGCACTGATTCCCACAATGCTCCTTGGATAGAAACAATTCTCGCTTTGTCCGTTCAGAAGTCTGTAATCCAGATCCGGATCTACTTTTTTTGCAGAATCCAGATACACCAGACCCTCCGGTGAAAGCAGACCGCCTGCCGCCACTGTATTGACTTTTACAAGCAGATCCGTTATCGATCCTGCAATATTTGTATATCCGGAACGATCTGAATTCGCCCAGTCATCACCCATCTGGTAAGCTTTCTTTGTCTCTTCTATCGCATCCTTCTGAGTCTGCCAGATCCTGTTTACCTGCTCCAGATATTCTTTCAGTGCATCTTCTTTGAGGGTTCCGTCCTCGTTCATCCATGCCGATATACTATTGTCTATGGTTCCCTGTATCAGCCAGGACGGTGATATGGAAAAAGAGCTGAAAAATTTCAGTTTTCCATAGCTGTCTTTCTGGCTTTCCGCTGCATCAGCCTCTGTTGTCAGATCCGTAATTCCGGCGATGATATCCTTATTTCCCTCTATCATCGGAATGCCGAACTTGACAGGCATGGTATAAATGCTTCCATCCTCTTTTGTATATGCATCTTTGATATTTGGCAGGATATCTTCGTCTTTTAATACCCCGCTTAAATCCTCCAGCATTCCTCTCTCTATATAGGTATCCTCTGAAATTCCATCCAGCAGCAGAACATCCGGTCCTGTTCCGGCCATGATCTCTGTATTGAGCACTTTCAGCGCATCCGTATCTGTGACGGAATCATCTCCTGACATTCCCGCCTCAATATTCACATAAATATCCGGATATTTTTTCTGGAAAAGCACTGCTGCCTGTTTTATGAAGTTACTGTCTTTCAGGGAATAAACTGTCAGCTCTGTATCCGGTGTCGTTGGGGTATCTTTGGAATATACATAGGAATAAATTCTGATATCCTCGCCTGCATTACAGCCCACATAGAAATTTCCATCGCTGTCCTGTCCCCATGCTACAGTTCCTGTATCCGGTGAACTGAGCGAATTCAAGGAACCATCGATTATCTGTTCCACTGTGCTGCCTCCCAGAACATATCTGTAAACACCGGTATGATCAATATAAAAAAGGCTGTTATCCTCATCTCCCTTTAAGAACATAAGCGGAAAACTGCTGGTTGTTGTCCAGTTGACATCCTGCTCATCAGACTGGATCTGCTCTGTAAGCGCGCTGATATTGTCCAGTGGTTTTCCAGTATCCAGATCATATCCGTGAAGAGTCTGATCCTGAATGGTAAACAACATTTTTCCTGCTGTTCCGATAAAATCAACATTGATTCCTTCCTCATATCTTCTTACCAGACTTCCATCTGAAGGATTGATCTCTGCTACGCCATTGTCGGGATCTACGATAAGAATTGTCCCATTCTCTGTGAAACATGCCTGAAATGTATAGGAAGACTGAAGCGTATCTCCGGTATCAACTTTCTGTACATTTCCATCAGGGGAAAGATAGAAAAATTCCATTTTCAGGTTGTCATACGCAGAATCCTCTTCCCCACTGTCGGCTGTTGTCTGTGCATTTTCATTGTCCCTGTCAGGAGACAGATCTGCCCCGACAAGTATACTTCCATCCGCTGCTGCAGAGACAACGCTGATATATTCTCCCAGATTCTCCTTAAGCCCCAACAGTTCTTCCAGACTTTTTCCATTCGTCCAGGTTTCTCCATTATCTGCAGAATCTGCTGCATAATAACAGTTATCTGCTGTACTGTAATAAACCATGCGCAATGCACCTGAGTCGAGTACTTTGACATCTCTCAGAAACTGGCTGTTTTCAGGTACTGTAAGATCATTTTCCAGAAAACGTCCCATTGCTTTTGTTCTCTCATCTTTTGTTTTTTTACCATCTGAATTGTCAGTATTTACATTCACAAGATCTGCTGTATCTGCATTTCCTGCCTGATTGCTGCTTCCTGTTTTTCCTTTGCTTCCGGAATTTTTTCCATCTGCACCGCCACATCCGGCAAACAGGCTGCCGGTAAGTGCGATCACTCCGGCAACGGCGATTCCCTGTTTCCATCTTTTTATTTTTCTCATATCAGGATATACCTCCATGTTTTTATTTTCTTTCTGTCCCTCTCAGGATAAATGGATTGTAACAGGCAAATCTCTAAACTTTCTCTAATTTTCCAGCCGATATCCAATTCCCCGGACGGTTTTCAGGTTCAGTGTACTTCTGACACTTTTTAATCTTCGCCTCAGAAAATGAATATAATTATCCAGATTTCCATCCTCCACCTCGCTGTCTGCTCCCCAGACACGGTTGAGGATCACCTCCCTCGGAAGTGTCTGACCAGCGTTTCGAAGCATCAGCTCCAGAAGTGCTCCTTCCCGTTTGGAAAGGGTACATTCCTTTCCGTTTCCTTCCAGTCTGCCGCTTTCGGGATCAAAAATAAGATCTCCGAGCGATAATACTGCCGTGTTCTCCCATCTTCCGGGTCTTCGAACCATGCACTGTATTCTTGCCAGAAGTTCTTCGAAGGCAAACGGCTTCACCATATAGTCATCTGCGCCGCCTTTCAGTCCGGTCAGTTTATCCTGTAATTCTCCCAGTGCAGTCAGCATGATCACCGGTGTGGAAACATGATTCTTTCTGGCTTCCTGCAAAACAGTGATACCATCCATGGACGGGAGCATCCGGTCCAGGATCACCAGATCATGGCTTCGTTCTTTCATATAATAAAGCCCTTCTTCTCCGTCATCGCAGATATCTGTCTCATAGCCTTCTTTTTCGAGCTGAAATCTCATGCTATCTGCCAGTTCCCTGTCATCCTCTATCAGTAAAATTTTCATCTGCTTTCATCCTCCTGATCTTTCATTATACATGAGTTTTCTCTAAATTGTCTCTATACTCGGTTACAGGAATTTTTTTAGAGATTATTTACAGGTTTTCATGATACAATTACCATACAATCTCATAAAGGAGTAAATATTTCATGTTTCACAGACTTCATATTCAAATGACTTTTTTCTCTGCTCTGATCATTGGCATCGTCATTTTTATTATGACAACTGCCTGTAATTTCATCGCAGAAAACAGCACAGGCCAGAATGCGTGGAATACCTTTCAGAACAACGCCATCTCCTGTATCTCTCATCTGGAAACGCAGAGTATCATCAGCAGTGACTGGATTTTGCAGGCAGAAAAAAATTATGATATTTCCATGGATATCAGAGACAACGGAAATTCTCTTTATCTGAAAAAACTACAGACGGATTCTCTGGATGAAACGATTTTCCGGAAGGCAGAAGAAATCTCTGCTGCTTCCTATGCACTTGATCTTTCCAATCCCGGTGCGGTCAGTAAACTGACAAAACGGATCTTTTTTCAGATGAAAGATTTCTATGTTTCCACTGCTCTGATCCCCAAGAGCCACGGAACCGTCAGTATGATCATCCTGTATTCCCTAGATTCTGTAAAACACAAGATTCTGTTACAGAGACTTGCATTCTCCGGCGCAGCTTTTCTGGCAATTCTGGCTCTGAGTATCTGTTCCTGGTTCTTTACCGGAAGAATGATCACTCCCCTGGAAAAAAGCAGGCAGGAACAGACCGAATTTATCGCTGCTGCCTCCCATGAGCTTCGCTCCCCTCTGGCAGTAATCCTGTCCGGAATCTCTGCCATAAAAAAGGCAGATCCGAAAGAACAGGAACATTTTCTTTCAGTCATAGAAAAAGAAGGGACACGAATGTCCCTCCTGATAAATGATATGCTCTCTCTGTCAAATGCAGATAACCATTCCTGGAAAATGCATCCGGTTTCCTGTGAACTGGATACTTTACTTCTGGATACCTACGAAAAATATGAACCCCTGATGCAGGACCACCATATGAAATTTTTCATTGAACTTCCGGAAGAGGAAATCCCTCCCTGTCCCTGTGACCCGGAAAGGATCAGTCAGGTGCTTGGAATCCTTCTTGACAATGCCATCAGTTATGTCCCCGAAAACGGGAAAATTATTCTTTCCCTTTCACAGACCAAAACGCACTTTCTTATCTGCGTCAAAGACAACGGACCCGGTATTCCGGATTCTGCCAAGACTTCTGTTTTCCGGCGTTTTTACCGGGCAGATTCTGCCAGAAATAACAGGCAGCATTTTGGTCTGGGACTGTGTATTGCGTATGAGATCATTTCACTTCATAAAGGAACAATCTCTGTACTGGATACCCCGGGCGGTGGTTCTACTTTTCAGATTTCTCTGCCGTTGGCATAACACAGTAATTTTCTGTAACATAAAAACCGGAACGAACATACGGCCTCCCCACATATTCGTTCCGGTTTTCTAATATTCATTCCTCTGATGAATTCATAGGTCGAGTAGGTGCACCCCTTACGGTCGTACACCCCTCACAGAACTCCGGACGTGCGGCTTTCCCGCATCCGGCTCTTTGCGAAACGAATCGTTCACATTATCATTCGTATATATTGACATATATCCGGGGTCTTACCAGTGGATAGCTGTTATCCAGCATATTTAGAAATTCTACCCAATTATAGCTTTTCTTCTGGCTTCTCCGGTTCAGATAATAGAACAGGCTTCTCATGATGTTATATCGGAATGCCGTTATACTTTCTTAATGTTTATTTTTGACTTTCTCCCAAATTCGGGAAAACTTATATTTGTATCAGCTAAAATGTTGATACATAAAAAAGGGCAGTCAGTGTAAAAAAGTAAAATTTTATGTACTCTGGCAGCTATCTTTGTTATTTCTCCTGCTCCGGTAACATTTCTTTTTGCTTATTTTGCCCTAAATGCCCTTAATTCCCTGATTCATATTTATCTGTAACTGTTTATAATCTCTTTTTTTAATCCCTATCATATCTTTTGACTCCTAATTCTATCAAAATATGGTGTTTCAATTCATCTTTCTAGAAATGTACTTTGTCAACTTTTCCGTTAATATCGTTCGATATGCCCATTGTAATTATGAGCTTTTTCAAGAAGAACGAAAGATACTGCTGGAAAAGTGTATGACAGTTTTACAGCAGTATCTTTCTGGTATTCAAAAACAAGATACGAACGAATGGGAAAAACAGGTCAATCCGTATCATGTTGCCAATCTACAACGTATGACGGATATTGTCTTAGCTGAAATTAGCGGTACAGAACGACTTTTTAAAGCTACAACAAAATAGAATATATGGAAATAAGGCTTGCGGAGCATACTATATAGAGTATGACGCAAGCCTTTTGTCCCAACCTATAATCTCTGTCCAAATTTATAAATAATCATAAGAAACTAATTCTTCCATAGGAATACGTGTTTCTGAATGACGTTCTGAATCTTCTGCAATACCTTTTCCATAACCGATAGCCAAAATATTGATAGGCTCTAAATTATCCGGTAACTGAAATTCTTTCTTGATTACATCTGGTTTAAAAAAGCATACCCATACAGTTCCTAATCCTAATTCTGTCGCCTGCAACATCATATGATCTGTTAAGATAGAAGCATCTATATCTGTCGTCTGTTTATTATCGAAAGGTCTTGTCCATGCCTTTGAATGGTCTGCACAAACGATAATTGCCAGTGGAGCATTGTAAATATTTCCAGCTTTAGCAATGCTTTTTAATCGCTCTTTGTCCTGTACCACTAACAATTTAACCGGCTGTAAATTCGCCGCAGTTGGTGCAACATGAGCACAAGCAAGTATTTTTTCTAACTTTTCTTTTTCAACTGGTTTATCTTCATATTTTCTAACAGAATATCTTTTCTTAGCAATATCTAATAATGACATATTAAAATCTCCTTAATTCTTGTATATTAGGTCAACCTGTACTATAATTCTATCTGAAATAGTATTTTTGTACAAGAACGCACTATTTTGTAATATACTACCCAAAAAGGAAGTGAAGATATTATGGGAAATAATTGTTGTGGTTTTAGCTGTCCAGTTGAGGCAACCATTCAACTTATTGGTGGAAAATATAAAGCTGTTATTTTATGGCATTTAATGAACAAAACGTTACGGTACAATGAAATTCATAAACTAATTCCGAAAGCAACTGATAAAATGCTAGCTCAACAGCTTCGAGAGCTTGAAAAAGATGGACTTATTAACCGTAAGGTTTATCCAGTTGTTCCTCCAAAAACAGAGTATTCTTTAACAAAATTCGGGGAAACACTGACACCCATTCTTGATGAACTATGTAATTGGGGAGAACAATATTTGATTCAAAAATAAATGTCATGGTAAATAACTTTTTATAAATTATTTACCATGATATTCTTTTAGCATTTTTTACAAACTTATTCTACAATCTTCCAGTTATCGTCCTTATGAAGCACAAGCTCATACTGTGAGATTTGTGTCATTTTCGACTTGTTATCCAGATACTTTACGGGCACACTGACTTTGAGGTTGTCGCCATCTTTGGTAAAGACAGGGTTTACCAGTTCTGAAAATACATAGTCGCCGGATACAGGAGCAAGCACGAAACTGTCCAAGTCGTCCAACAAGTAATCTGGTAATTCTTCTAACTGCTCATAGATACGGTTCAGTTCCGAAATGGAGATATTATAATTCCAGTTATCCGGCAGGCTCAGCATCAGAGACAACACCCCCTTTGCCTTTAATGACAGACTCTTGTTTTTAAAATGATGGTTACTCATTACCGTATAATTTTTTGTTCGCTCCACACGAAAAATCTGTGACATTATCTCTCACTTCCTTTCTGCAAAAAGAAAAAGACGTAAGTCATATTTTTTATGACTCACGCCTGTTCTGAATTTCATTATTAAATTGAAAACCTTTATTCTTCTTTCCTCTGTTCCAACAGCTCTCTCGCATTTGCAATAGCAAGGGATAACTTCTGTTCTAAAAGTTCTTTTGGAGGCATTTTAGTCATATACTGTCCCACGTGGATGTTTCCATGATCCAATTGCATTAATTCTATGGTTTCCTGCGATTTTTCTGCACATAATATAAGAGCAACCGGACTTTCTTCACCTTCTACTCTTTCATTTTTTTCCAACCATCGCAAATACAGTTCAACTTGTCCTTTATCTTGCGGTTCAAATTCTCCAAGCTTTAACTCAACAAGAACCAGCCTTTTCAAACCTCTGTGATAAAACAATAAATCCATATAGTAATCTTTACCATCCAGCACAAAATGCTTCTGCCTTGCCAAAAACGCAAAATCCGATCCCATTTCCAAAATAAATTTTTCTAATTCCGCAAGAATGGCATTTTCCAAATCTTTTTCACTATAAGTATCACGTAAACCAAGAAAATCAAGCATGTATGGATCTCTGTAAAAAAGATCCAGACTCATTTTTCCATCATCCCGTAATTCGGCAATCTCATTTTTTATTGTTTCTTCTGGTTTCTTCGATATTGCAGTGCGTTCATAAAGCATAGATTTTTTTCTTTCACGCAATGTCCTCACTGACCAGTTCTCTTGCATACACATTGCAGCATAAAAGTCTCTCTTTAACTCGTCATTTATTGGCAAAATCTCTACAAAATGTGACCAGGTCAATTGTTGCGACAATGTCGCAACTTTTTCGAAGTCAGGAAATTCCTGATAAAATTTAATCATTCTCGAAATTGATGTTTTATCAAATCCAGAACCATACTCCTGTTCCAAACGTTTACTGACTTCTGCAACAACTTTTTTTCCATACTCAGGCTTATTATCTCCGGTGAACTCCGCACTAAGTCTTTTTCCAATTCCCCAGTTAAGTGAGATAATGGCATCGTTCACAACTTTCTTTACATCCGTTTTCTTTTCTCTGATCAATGCATTTATTTCATCGTAAATGTTATCAATATTATTTGCTACTATTATCTCTTTTTTCATTATTGATTCCCTTCTATAATTTGAAATGCCAACTTGGCATTTCAAAATCGCACCAACAGGTTATTGTTATATTACCCTATTTTTCTCGTTCTGCCTACTGCAATTTTATATTCTCATACAACAATGAGGTCGCATTCCACGACCTCATCACATTCATTTAAACATAAATCAATTCTTTCAGGATAATCTCTTCTGCAATCGCTCTGTGCTGATTGGCAGCTCTGACCCATGCCATCTGATCTTTCTCTTTATCCGGCAAAGGCTCTTTTTCCTCTAACTGTTTCAGAATGACTTCTTCTCGTTCCCTGGCTGCCTTGTCCACTTCCAGCAGATGCTCACCAATCGTATCCTGCAAAAGCATCACCTGATACAGGGAATTACGATGGTTCTTCAGATAATCTCTGCGTAAGAATCCATACTTGCCAAGCTGCTCCATCTGATTACCTGATTTATAAGTAAGGTTCGGAATCAGATATCCATTCACATTTGTATAAGTCAGTTTCATGGACTCTTAGAAAAGAAGAACTAAAATCCGGCGAGATTACCAGAGATGAATATTTTGAATGGAAAATCAACTGGCCGCAGACTTGTGATGATTGCGGTAAACGGGAACCGTCAAAGCAGTGAAAAAATTCATACAAATAATCCAAAGACCGAAACTCACCATCATACTCTGAATTTCGGTCTTCTTAAACTCATTCGCAGTTGGTCTGTGCCTTCACAGTAACTACAAATATTGTACCTCATATAATTTCTACAAACGTCTTATAAAAATCATATATTTTTCCGTTTTCCTGTGCACAGAGCAAAAAGCGGCTGATGATTGCACCGGTACGGTACGATTCCTGAATATGTGATAAGTGTTCGTAGAGATTATTGGGAAAACCAGCTGTCACTTCTTCCCTCAGCAAAAAAGTTACATATCGATTTACCTTTTTTTGCCAAAGAATACTGGATTTTGGAAACAAGGAACTCATTTCCGCCGGTATAGTAAGCCCACGTTGTTCCTGTGGAAGTGTTTGCGTATGCTGTACTCGTGAATAAAGATATGGATTTTCAATATACTGACGCAGCTTGTCCCTTTCAAGTGACATGCTCCCACCACTTAAATCTTACGATTTTGAAGTGGGGGCTTCCTGCTCGATTGCCTTTTAAGGCAAAGCTAAAACAGGCTATCCCCACGTGTCCCGCGGTTTTGTTTTTTATGTTCATACGGTTACGGATTTTTTTCTTGCGCCGTCAGGCACATTCTTTATAAATCCTTTTTCCTTCTTCTCGGATATTGACTGCTGCATTCACATCCCGATCCATCCTGTTTCCACATTCACAGACATACATTCTGTCCGACAATGCCAGTTCCTTTTTCTTATGTCCACATACACTGCAAATCTTGCTCGATGCAAAATAACGTTCTACCTTTATAAGATGTTTTCCGCGCTCTTCCAGTTTGTATCCCGGCATGGACAGAAACTGCCCATACCCGTTATCCTGCACGCCTTTCCCAAGATGCAGCCCTCCGGACATTCCCTGCAGATTCAGATCTTCCACGCATACTGCATCATATCTTTCAGCAAGCTCCCTGCTGAGCTTATGCTGGAAATCTTTTCTCTGGTTCTTTATCTTTTCATGAAATAAAGCTAGCTTTTTCTTCTGTTTCTGATAGTTCCGGCTTCCTTTTTCACAGTGGGAAAGCTTTCTCTGTTCCCTTGCAAGTTTTTTCTCTGCTTTTCTGTAAAACATAGGGTACCCGGCTTTTTCTCCTGTAGAAAATACACACATTCCCTGCATGGCAAAATCGATCCCGAGAAATCTCTCTGCCCGTCTTTTTTCCACTGTTTGGCTCTCACAGCAGAACAAAAGACTTGCATAATATTTCTCGGATGACTCACGGCTTATCGTTACCGATTTCAGTTTCCAGTCTGACGGGATCTGGCGGTGAAGTTTTATTTTTACGGCAGACATCTTTGGAAGCTTCAAATGGGTATCCTGCAAAAGGATATTCCCATTTACTGCATTGGTCGTATAAGAAATTCCTGAATGTTTTCTTGATTTATAGCGGGGAAATCCGCAGGATGGTTCCCGGAAAAACTTCCGGAACGCACTTTCCAGATGCAGCTGCGCATTCGCCAGGGCAAGGGAGTCCACCTCCTTCAGCCAGGGATATTCCTTCTTATATCCGGCCGGTGTGTTCCTGAGCATCTTTTTTTCTTTCTGGTAATAGCTGATCTTGTCCGCAAGCATCTGGTTATAGATAAAGCGGCTGCAGCCGATTGTTTTCTCTATCTGAATTCTCTGCTCTTTATCTGGATAAATCCTTATTTTTATGGCGCAGTTCATTTTTCTCACCCTGGCTTTCTATATACTGCCGTATCGTTTCAATCGGCGCCCCGCCTGCACTGAGCAGACAGGAGCTTCAGCAGTCTGTGGTTGGCACTTTTACAGGCATTGATGAATTTACGGCGTTCCGTCTTTGGCTGCGCGCAGAACATCACATGAACATGGTCTGTATCGTGATTCCATTCTTCCAGTACGATCCCGTATCCGGGTGCGATATACTCAAAGATCTCTTTTGCTCTTTCGGATATTTCGTCATTCAGTACTTTTCTTCTGTATTTTATAACCAAGGTGATAATATAGCAGAAATACTGAATTGGAATTATGGTCTGATTCTATTGTATTTATCACTCTTTTTCTTATATCGACTGATATGTATTTACGAACTAATTGTTCTTTTTCAGTATACTATATCAGGGGATAGAGAACAAGTGTTTCTTTGGTACTATAAGGACTTTTTTGAGCAGATATGCTCAGATGTGCAATTCATCCCACCACCTGAAGGACGCCACTGAAAAACTGTTTTTTCATACTATATACAGTGTCTCAAAGTTGATTGATGTACTTTATTTTTTGTTAATTTATACGCAAAAAGGACTTTTTCAGTGGCCTTCCTTACGATAGATATCCATGCAAATTTGATAACGTTATTTTCAGCTTTAGCTACTTTCATGTCTCTTTCAATTTTATTAAGCAATGTCGCATCTCCTTTCAATAATTCGTCCAGGCTTAAATCATATAATTCACTCATTCTTATAATGCTTACAATATCAGGTAGTGATTTCCCATTTTCCCAGTTAGAAATAGTCTGCCTGGAAACATTGAGGTCTATTTAGCTTGTTTCCTGACTACTCAGGAAAAATATTTCTACCTTCGCCCCACCTGCATTTTCAGAATTTGAAAGTTTAATACCT